>PPYE01739916.1_pt1 | contig 41618 bp, 34 predicted proteins | sample 1559881 | NCBI WGS metagenome assembly PPYE01 (sample SAMN08240022, study PRJNA423297) | Human gut metagenome, whole genome shotgun sequencing project. | reverse complement strand
CTTATGTTTATTTTGATGGTTACATCGCCTTTCCAATTACATCGCCCATCGTATCCGCTGCCTCCCGCATCATATCCGGCGTGGCGTGGGTATAAGTACTGAGGGTGAACCCTGCCGAGTAGTGTCCCAGGGTGCTGGACAGGGTCTTCACGTCCACCCCATTCTTCAGGGACAGCGTTGCGAAGGTATGCCGGAGATCGTGGAATCTGATATGACTCCAATTCCGCGTATCTGACGGCCCGGCTGCGCCAGCTGGGCGTGTTGATCACAAAGACCTGCGCCGTGGATGACACCCTGGGGGATATCGTATCGGCACTGGAAAGCTGCGGGGACTGTGATCTGATCCTCACAACGGGCGGTGTCTCTGTGGGGCAGAAAGATCTGCTGGAAGCGGCAGTGTGCGCCTTTGGCGCAGAAGTGGTTTTTCACGGCATCGCCATAAAGCCCGGTATGCCCACGCTGCTGGCCAAGCGCGGAAAGACTTTGATCCTGGGCCTTTCCGGCAATCCTTTTTCCGCTGCGGTCCCGTTTGAATTGCTGCTGCGGCCTGTGCTTGCCAAGATGACGCGCGATCCTGATCTGGTGCCGCGGGAGAGGTGGGGGACCGCAGCCAACCGCTTTCCAAAACCCAGTCCGGTCCGCCGCTTTCTCCGGGCCCGCTGCGATGGCGGGACGGTGTCCATGCCCACGGCGCAGTCCAACGGCCAGATGCGCAGCATGATCGGCTGCAACTGCCTGGTGGATATTCCGGCCGGAAGCGGCGTGATCCGACCGGGGGACCGGGTGCGGCTCCATCTGCTGTGAATCAAGGGAACTGCCGGCCCTGGGGCCGGGGGCTTTCCGCGCGTTACCGGCCTTGGCCGAAAGCTTGCCGGAAACGTCTGATTTTGTCTGTAAAAAAGCCATGGGGGCACATTTGTGCCCCCATGGCTTTTTTCTACTGCATTTCTACAACTGCCGAGACCCGTGCTTCTCCGGTGGAAGTAGGCTGATCCACCCAGATGACATTTTCCCCGGGGACCAAGACCGCCGTCAGCGTTCCCATGGAGTCATTGCCGGAGGATCCGTCCTTATCGAAGACCTCGATTTTTACTTCCGAATTATCCTGCCGGGAGAAATAGATCGTATTGAATGGTTCGGAATAGGCATTGCCGTCGCCGAACTCGGATTGATGCTGGCCCCAGAACACCTCTCTTTTTACATCCTTTGGAGACTGATTGTCCTTCCAGTGGTGTTCATCGATGTAGATCAGCCCATCTACGGAGATTTCCATAAAAATGTCGCTCTCATCGTTGAAGCTATCCTTGTTGGCGCAGCTCATGATGTCCGTTACCGTGATCTTGTGGGTATAGTAGGGATTAAAGAGATAGGTGTGGGAAAACTCTCCCAGGCCGTTGAGGTGGACGTCAACGAAAAATGCGGGATCAGACCAATACACGCCCTCATACAGCGGACCGTCGTCAGGGTCATCCTTGATCCAGGGCAGTGTACAGGAGCTGTCGGTGTGGGTATCGCCATGGAAGTGGCCCCAATCGTTGTAGGTATGCCCGGCTCCGCCCACATCGTATCTCCGGTTCCACAATTCGTCCATGGAGATCAGCTTGTAATCATATTCATTGACATAGCTGCCGGAAAAATCCGTCGGCATAACGGCCTGTCCGCTTACAAACCGGAAAACGATCCCGTCTCCGCCGTTGGCACCGGCACCGTCATATGCACGCACGCCACGGCCGGCATCACTGCCGATGCCATTGGCGGACAAATATACCGTGGGTCTGTGGCCGTCCAAAAGGATGTCGCCGTCGATATCGTCGGAACCGTCCGAAAGACTGCTGTCGTTGCTGTACTGATACCAATGATTGTGGGCCTGGGTCTCCATCAGCTGCAGCGTGCCGAATTCCGATGCATCCTTGCGGATCACCAGGATACAGCCCTCCAAATCATTTTCGTGTTTTTCCAGGCTGATCGGGCCATCATCTCGGGGATAATAGAAATCATATTCGATAAAGTAGTGCGTCAGCGTTTCCCGAACGGAGAAATACGCCGAAGGCACCTGGGGATAATTCTCCAGGTTCTCCCAATTGTTGTCACCCCGCCAGTCGCCGTCGTAGTTGAATGCGGTCGGGATGTCCGCGCGGGTCAAATAGGTGTCGTTTACATCCTGGTAGATCGTGGGGGCCCAGTGCTCCGCCAGATCACGGTACGCCTCGGAGGGCATTTGTGTCGGGATCTCCGTGCTCACAGCGGCTGCGGATATGGAACACATCATGCATAGAAGGAGCGCAAGCGCCAAACAGCATACACGTTTCATGGGACCATCCTCACCTTTCTCCGGAGTTCGTTCAGGTTTCTGCCGAGAAGTGCACACAGGTGTGTGCCGGGGAAGAAATCGTTCCTTTTTTTACCGCGTCCGTAATATGCAGTTGACAGCCTCGGGCCAGCACCGCCTCCAATGCGCTGCAGGAAGGACAGTCATCCGTTCGGGTATTGGATACCGAGATGACCACGTGCTGGGGGGAGAGCATTTCCAGAAGCTTTGGCGTGATGGAGTCCCGATGGCCGTGATGGGGCAGCTTCATAATGGTGCAGGGGGAGAGGTCGTGCTTTTCCCAACAGGCTGCATAAACATCTCCCGGCAGCTCAACGGAGGTGCTCCCGCAGACAAGGCGCATACGGATGCTGGTGTTGTTGATGAAGCCATCCAGTTCATCCAGCTGCGTGCCGTCGGCGGCACCATCCAGCACGTTCTGCCAGATTTCCCACTGCCGCCGGAACAGCGCCCGGTCTTCCAGATAGACCTCCGCCCGGAGGGAGGAGGTCAGCTCCACCGGCGCAAGCGTGTGCTCGATGAGCCGGAAGACGGTATCCTGCGCTTCCATGACTTTCAGGGCCGACAGGTAAATGTTCAGGGATTCCAGCAGGCACCGTGCACCGGCGGAGAATTGCTTTTCCACCGGGACCTGGCTGCCCCAGTACGCCCGCCCCGGCAGATAGCTGCACCAAAATTCCTTGACACGGACCGTTTGCAGCAGCTGCGTCAGTCCTCCGCTGTGGTCCCGGTGGAGATGGGTCAGCACCAGCAGGTCCAGGGTATGGATCCCCTCCTGGCGCAGGAAGTCTGCCGCGGTGATCCGCCTGGAGCCCGGACCAATGTCACCAACGGTCACATCTCCGCAGTCTACCAGCATGGAAAAGGCGGCGTCTGTATCTCTGACAAGAATGGCGTCTCCGTAGCCTACGTTGATAAAATCAACCAGCAGCATCCATACCACCGTCTTTCAATATGTGGAGTTTGTGGGTGTCCAGGCACAGCTGCACCTGGCCGGACCTGGCGCCGGTCAGATCCACATTGGCGTCGTCGATGATGAATACCTCCTCTCCGACGCGCACCCAATAGCGGATCATACGACCCAGGAAGCTGTAATTTTCAATGGTGCCGGAAAGCGTTGTACCGTCCGGGGCAGTCTCGCCGGGGCGAAGGAGCCGGATGCACTCCGGCCGGACCACCAGGGTGACCTGTTCCCCGTCCTGGACAGGAGCGTCCTCCACCCGCAGGCACATACCGGCGTGCTCCACGGAAAGGCCGTCCTCTGTGCGGCGGGTGCGGCCTACCAGGAAGTTCACCGTGCCCACGAAGTCTGCCACGAATCGGTTGGCCGGACGGAAGTAGATCTCCCAGGGGCTGCCTACCTGTTCGATGCGGCCCTTGCGCATGACGGCGATGATATCAGACATGGACAAAGCCTCGTCCTGATCGTGGGTGACGTAAATGGTGGTGATGCCCAGCTTGCGCTGGATCTGGCGAAGCTCCGTCCGCACGTCTACCCGCAGCTTGGCGTCCAGATTGCTGAGGGGTTCGTCCAAAAGCAGGATCTCCTGCCCCATCACCAGCGCCCGGGCAAAGGCCACCCGCTGCTGCTGTCCGCCGGAGAGCTGCTTGGGGAAGCGGCCGTCAAGGCCCTGGAGATTGAACATTTCCAGCATCTCAGCCACCCGGCGGTCCTTGTCCTCCTTGGGCATCTTCTGCAGCTTGAGCCCGTAGGAGATGTTCTCATAGACCGTCATGTGGGGAAAGAGCGCGTACTCCTGGAACACCAGCGGGGTGTTCCGCTTGAAGGGCGGCAGGCCGTTCATCCGCTTTCCGCCCACCAGCACGTCGCCCTCCTCCGGCTCGGAAAAGCCGGCCAGCTGCCGCATGAGGGTGGTTTTGCCGCAGCCGGAGGGTCCCAGCAGCGTCACGAAGGCGCCCTTGGGGATTTGCAGGGATACGTGGTCCAGCGCCACGAAATCGTCAAATTTTTTGACAACGTTTTTAAATTCAATGTAAGCGTCCATCAGGATCTCCTCCCCTTTACAATTCCAGCTTGATGCCCTGTCGGCCCAGGATCCACTGCGCCAGCCGCAGCACGGTAAACGCGATGGTGATCAGGACCACGGTGAAGGCCGCAGCTTCGCCCCACTGTCCGCTCTGCACCAGCACCATGACCGAGATGGTGCCCACGGTGGTGGAGGGCGCGTAGAGGAAGATCACCACGCTCAGGCAGGTGACGGACCGCAGGAAGGAGAGAACGAAGCCGGAGAGGAAGGGCGCTTTCAGCAGAGGGATGATCACGTCCTTGAAGGAGCGGAAGCTGTTGGCGCCCAGATTCAGGGCTGCGTCCTCCACAGAGGCGCCGATCTGCTGCAGACCGGCGGTGGCGGCGCTGTAACAGGTGGGCAGGTTCCAAAACAGCAGCGCCAGGACCATGATGGCGCTGGTGCCGGTGAGGGACAGCCAGCCGCCGTTGAAGGCCATGACGAAGCCGATGCCCAGGAACATGCCGGGGATGGCGCCGGGCAGAATGGCCAGAAAGTCCAGGAAGCGGTTGAGCCCCACCTGCTTTTTCTGCACGATGTAGGCCAAGACCATGGCCAGGAAGGCGGCACCCACAGAGGACAAGAAGGCGTAGCGGATGGAGTTCCAGATCTGCTTGCCCTTCAGGAATACATATTGCAGGTTCTCCCAGGTGAAGGACCAGTCATAGCCCCAGGTCTTGGTGAAGGCACCGTAAAAGAGCGTGCCGTAGACCAGCAGGACGAACAGGGAGATCAGCATGGTCAGGGAGAACAGCGTCCACTTGACCCATTTGGGAACCGGGAAGGGGTGCAGGGAGATCTCCTTGCCGGTGATGGTGACGTACGACCGGCGCCCCACCCAGAAGCGGTTCACCAGGAACAACGTTACCGCCGGGATCAGCAGGGCCACCGCCAGAACGGAGGCGGTGCTCATATCGTACCAGCCGTTGATCTGCATGTAGGCCTCCGTGGGCAGCAGAGCCAGGTCACCGCCGATCATGATGGGGTTGCCGAAATCCGTCAGCACATTGATGGCGGCGATCAGGGCACCGCCGGCCACGCCGGGGCGGCACAGGGGCCAAAAGACGTCCCGGAACACCTGCCAGCGGCTGGCGCCCATGTTATAGGCCGCATACTCCAGATTGGTGGAGATGCCACGGATCACGCCGTAGATGACCGAATAGGCATAGGGGAAAAAGGTGACGGTCTGTACGATCCACAGGCCCAGACGGCCGTAGATGTCCACATGCAGGCCCAGCAGCCCCTTGGTGATGATGCCCTGAACGCCAAAAAGCAGGATGTAGCTCAGGGCCACGATGAAAGGCGGAGAGACGATGGGCAAAAGCGTAATAAAGCGAAAGAGCTTTTTGCAGGGAACGTCCAGCCGGGCGATCACATAGGCAAACAAAAATGCCACAGCTGTGCAGGAGATGGTGGAGATCAGCGTCATGAAGAGGCTGTTTTTGATGGCGGTAAACCAGCGGGGCCGTTTGAACAGCTCCAGATAGGTTTCCGCGTCCGGGAAGAGAATGACCCGGATCACCGGATATACCACGAAGAGTCCTACAAACAGGATGATGGCAACGATGGCCACCAGCAAAAGCGGCTCGTTTTTCAGCCGCTTCATCTCCTTGAACGACTCCCGCGCGGAAGTCCCAACGGCCATGGGCGGATACCTCCTTCTTGTTTTTTCCACGTACGAAAAGTGCCTGCCTGCAGAACAGGCAGGCACTTTTCACTTGATGGTGTCAGGTGCGGTTGGACATGATTTCGGCTTCAAACTTTTCCAGAACGGCTTCCTTCATGGCGGTGGCCTGGTCACGGTCATAGTCCACCAGATCCACCTCGTCCAGAGCGGGCAGTCCCTCGGGAGCGGCCACATCCGTGCGGACGGGATAGCGGTAGGAGGTGGCCACGCTCAGCTCCTGGGCCTCCTTGGTCAGCAGCCAGTCCATGAAGATCTTGGCGTTTTCGGTGTTGGGACCGCCGTTGATGATGGCGGCGCCGCCGATCTCATAAGCGGTCTGCTTGGGGATGATCAGCTTCAGGGGATAGCCTTCCTGCTGGGTCTTGAAGCTGTCATGGGCCCAGGCGATGGAGGCGATGAATTCGCCGGTGGCAACGGGGCTGATGACGTCGCCGGCACCCTGATAATAGTGATGGACGTTCTTGTCCAGCTCCTTCAGATACTCCCAGGCGCCGTCCTCACCCAGACGGAAGATCTGGCAGGCGGTGGCGATGTAGGCGCCGCCGGCGGTGGTGGGATTGGACCAAACGAACACGTCCTTGTAGTTGGGGTCCAGCAGGTCGTCCCAGGTCTCCGGCAGAGCCACGCCCTTGGACGCCAGCTCCGCTTCAAAGCGCTCTTCGTTGATGATGATGCTCAGAACGCCCATGTACCATCCCTGCCACATGTGGTTGGGATCGTTGAAGCGCTCGTCCAGGTCGTCGTTGTTGGGGGAGTCATATTCCAGGAAGGCGCCGGCCTCCGCCAGGGAGCCGTACAGATCCACGGAGCCGCCCACCAGGAAGTCCGCCTGGGGATTGTCCATCTCCGCCTGCACGCGGGCCACGGCGTCGCCGCCGCCCAGGGAGATGTACTCGATCTCAATGCCGGTGTCCTTTTTGAACTGCTCGGCAATGGCGATGGTGTTGTCTTCGTTCAGCGCGGAGTAGACGATCAGTTTGCCGCCGGTTTCGGAACCGCCTTCCTCACCGGAGGGGGTGCCTTCCTCACTGGAGCCGCAGCCGGCCAGAAGGGAAAGGCACATGAGTGCTGCAAGAGCCATGCTGAAGAACTTTTTCATAGGTGACATCTCCTTTTCATTCAATTACCCCTTGTGGGACGCGACAGGGATGGTCCCTTTTAACGTTACGGTATCACTAAAATTGGAACGTGTCAATTTGTTTTCCGCAGATTTTACATAGATCCTCTGCAATTTTTACAAAATGAATAGAAAAGATCCACGGAAACTATACAAAACCAACAGCGGCGCGGATGGGCGCTTGGCCTTGCCAGCGGCTGTGCGAAATAGTAAAATAAATACGAAGTTCATGGTGCAGGGAGGCGGTAGAATGCCCACGATCAAAGATATCGCCCGGGAAGCTGGGGTTTCCCATGGCACGGTTTCCAATGTGATCAACGGCCGCGGCAATGTCAGTGTGGAAAAAATTCGCCTGGTCTGGCAGGCGGCGGAGAAGCTGGGATACAAGGTGAATGCCAAAGCCCAGAGCCTGCGTCAGGGCAAGGACCGGACCATCGCCGTGCTGCTGCCGGGCATCGAGGATATTCGGTATGCCACCATGTACGAGGTGTTTCAAGGCGAGTTCGTGCAGCGGGGGTATGCTGTGCAGCTCTTCTCCACCCACTCCATAGAAACCACGGAGCTGGCCATGCTGTCCGATGCGCTGAACGCCCGTGTCAGCGCCGTGATCACCAGCTCCTGCCTGGCGGATGCGGTGGACCGGTATCGGGCGGAGACCCCGGATCTTCCGCTGGTGTTTTTGCAGCGGACCGGCTGCGCCTATACAGATGTGATGTGCGCCGGGTTTGATCCGGAGCGGGCCGGGCGGGAGATCGGGCAGTACCTCCGGCAGCACTGCGCCGGACGGGCGGGCCTTTTTATGGAGACTACGCCCGTGACGGATGCCGCCTTGTTCCTGAAGGGATTCCGGACGGTCTATCCCGCGGAGGACCCCTCCGTCCAGGTCATCGGCTGTCCGAATCACCAGATCGACTTGCGGGCTTTTGAATTTTTTGATCCGGACACCGCGTATGACTATATCGCCTGCACGGATGTGCGGCGGGAGGCGGCGCTGCGGGCGGCATCCGCTTATGCCAGCCGCCAGCCCTGCCCCCGGCTGATCACCCAGTCCATCCGCTCCGCCGTCACGGATCCCGGCGCGCTGGTCTATGAGCTGGACTACAAGCGGCTGGCGCACCGGATCGTCAAGACCCTCTGCAGCCGCCTGGATAAGCAGACCCCGCTCCCGGCCCAGCTCCATATGAAAAACGACGGGTTCCGTACCCCTGTTTCCGTGCCGGTGCTGTCCGAGCAGTGCCTGCGGATGCTGACCATGGCCTCCCCCTCCACGGAGGCGCTTTCCCACCTGCTGCCGCACCTGGAAAAGAGCACGGGCATTCACCTGGAACTGACGGTCCTTCCGTCCTTGCGGGATGTTTATGATGTGCTTCAGACGCCTTCCCGCAGCCGCTACGATCTGATCCGCATGGATGTGGCCTGGATGGATGAGCTGGCCGAGCGCTTGTTCCGCCCGCTGGACCAGATCCCCTTTGACTGGGACGGCCTGCTGGCAAAGGTCATTCCGGAGCTGGGGGAGAACTATACGGTCTCCCACGGCACGCGCTATTGCGTGCCCTATGACCCCAGTACGCAGCTGATGTTTTACCGCCGGGACCTGTTCACCGACCCCACCTATAAGCGGATGTACTTTGAGGCCTACCGCAAGGAGCTGAAGGTCCCGGAGAGCTTTGGAGAATACAACCGCATTGCCGGATTCTTTACCCGCAGCCGCAATCCGGCCTCTCCCATCCAGTATGGTTCCGCCGTTGCCGGGGGAAACGTGGTCACGAGCCCCAGCGAGTTTATGCCGCGCCTTTTTGAGGCGGGGGGCGACCTGCTGGACAGCCGCGGGCGGATCACCATTTATACGCCGCAGGCCCTTTCGGCACTGAAAAACTACCAGGAAACGTATTCCTGCTCGGACCGCATCGTGCACGATGTTTGGAAAAACGTGCTGGAGGGATTTGCCGACGGGTCAGCCGCCATGACGGTGGTGTTTATCAACTACGCCTCCCACATCCTGAATTCCAAGATGTCCAGCATCGCCGGAAAGCTGGGATTCGCGCCGGTCCCCGGCGGAGTGCCCCTGCTGGGCGGCGGCGTGGTGGGCATTACACGGGACTGCACCCACCCGGAGACCGCCTGTGCCTTCCTGTCCTGGCTGTATTCGGATCTGGTGGCCCCCGTGTTCACTACCCTGGGCGGCCTTTCCCCGTGCCGCTCCGCTTATGGGAATCGGGACATCAACGAGCGGTATCCCTGGCTCTCCACGGCACGCCGCAGCTTTCCCAGTGCCCGCCGGCGGGGGAACAGCAGCTATTACAGCAACTTCAGTGAGCTCCAGATGGAAAACATCATCGCCTCCAGTGTGCGCCAGGCGCTCCTCGGCGTGATCGGCGCCGAAGATGCCTTGCGGCAGGCCCAGGCGGACTGCGAGGCCCATTTTCAGCCCAACAGATAGGCCCCGGCGGAAAAACGAAGGGCGCATAGGCCGGCGTTTCCGGCCCGGCCGGGAAGATCCCTGCAAAAAAAGGAGCCGCTTTTAAAAGCGGCTCCTTTTTTGTCAATGCAAGCCGGCGGCTGCGCCGGAGATTCTCATTGGTACAGCTTGGGGATGCGGAAGCTCTGTTCCCCATTGGCCTCGTCGGTCACGGTGCCGGCGGGGAAGAGGATCACAGGATTGCCCTCCTCGTCCACCTGGAAGGCGGTGGTCTCATCAATGGCCACGTAGTCGGTCAGGGGGGCGTTGTCCTCAATGGGATAGTAGCGCACGTCCGGGTCCTTTTCCATGCGGTTGCCCATCTGCATGGTGATGGTCTCCGTGAGATAGGAGACGTAATCCTCGCCCAGCAGATCTTCCAGGGTGGGCTCTTCCGAAGTCTCCTGCGCCGCGGGAGGCGTTTGCTCCTGCGCGGGCGGAGCGCTTTCTTCCTGCCCATCGGCGGCAGATGCGGCACAGCCGGAGAGCAGCAGCGCACAGAGTGAAAGCACCAGCAGCGCAAACAGCGGATAGCGATTCTTCTTCATAACGGATACCTCCTTCTTGTGCTTGGGCCCGCCGTTGGGGCCCGTTCCCTTTTGGTATCTTTACTATAAGGTCCCCTTGCCGCAAAGTGGCCGCATAAAGGCATCATTGCTGCATCATTGCGCGCTGGGACTGTCCTGGGCGTCGCCGGCGGGAAAAACGCCCAGCGGCTCCACACAGAGCCGCCCGGTGTCGCGCTCTGTCCGAGCGGTGTACAGCACGCCGTCCGTTTGCGTCAGCTCCCACACGGCATCGCTGCGGGGCCGAGACTCCAGACCCAGCCCATCCAAAAATCGCTGGCCCAGTACGGCGGCGGAGGGCAGCGAATCCCGGACGGAGCGCAGGGAGCAGTCGATCCACAGCGGCAGCCCGGTTTCCTGGTCAATTACCAGCCACAGGTCATCCTGTCCGGCGGCCCTGCCCTGGAGATACAGCAGCCCGGCGGACAGCGCGCCGTCAGACTGGACATAGACGGCCCGGGTCCCGCTCAGATATTCCAGGCTGTCCCGGTCAAAGTCCTCCGGCAGGACGCCCCAGGCAAGAAGAAAGTCCACGCTTTGGAGCAGTGCGGCTTCTGCCTGCTCCGCCTCCGGCTCTCCCGGGGAGGGGAGAGGCTGGGTGGTGGAATAGACCGCAAGGTCCGGGTAGCGGATGGCGCGGACCAGCAGCGCCAGCTTTTGTGCCAATGTGGCTTCCCGAATGGTCAGCTCCTCCTCCGCCAAAAGCTCGGTATGGATGGTCCCCAGAGTCTGCCGGTCCCGCAGTGCGGAGATCTGCGGCGGCAGCAGCAGGGCCGCAAGCACCACCAGACCGGTCACTGCCGGCAATGCCCAGGCTTTTGCACGCTTCAATGGCCCGCACCTCCTTTCAAAAAGACCCGTGCCCGGGTCCCGCGGCCGGGCTCGCTTTCAAATTCCAGCGCAGCGCCGTGGAGCGTCACGATCCGCTGGCATACGGTCAGCCCCAGACCGGCACCCCCCTGGGCTCTGGAGCGGGATTTGTCCGCCATGTAAAAGGGCTCCGTGATCCATCTCAGATCTTCCGGCGCGATGCCCCGGCCGTCATCCGTGACGGAGATGGTGTATCCGTCCTCCGAGGAAGAACCCTCCAACAGGATGTGTCCGCCACGGGAGACGGCCTTGCGGGCGTTGTCCAAAAGATTCAGACACACGGACGCCATCAGGTCCGGCTCTATGAGCGCCGTGCCCGGCTGGGCGCGGACCTCCAGACAGACGCCGTCCCGCTCCAGCGCCGGACGCAGTACGCCGGCGGCGCGGTTTAGGAAAGCGGACATTTCCGTCTCCCGCAGGGCCACTCCGTCCTTTTCCAGCACGAACATGTCCAATAGCTTCCGGGAGAGGTTTTCCAGCCGGCGTCCCTCCCGGAAAATGTACCCGGCGCCCTCCCGCACCAGCTCCGGGTCCTCCGGCCGTGCCAGCAGCAGCTCCCCGTAGCCGATGATGGCCGTCAGGGGCGTTTTGGTCTCGTGGGCGAAGCTGTGGAGAAACTCCTCCTGGCGGCGGGCGTGGTCTGTCAGCTCGGCTACATGGCGCTCCAGCTGCGCGGCCATCTGGTTGAAGTCCCGGCCCAGGCGGGCGATCTCGTCATCCCCCCGGACCTCCACCCGTCGCTCCAGCGCGCCGCCGGCTACCTGGCGGGCCGCCTCGGAAAGCCGTCCCAGGGGCCGGGTCATCCAGGCGCTCAGGGCCAGGGCGGCCAGCGCCGTGGCCAGCAGCAGTCCCAGCAGCACATAGAAAAACACGGTGTATTGTGTCTTACGCAGGGCAAAGAGGTTTCCCACCTCCCGCCAGTTCTCCAGGTAGACCGTTCCATCCTCCAGGCCTACCGGGGCAGCCGCGTGGAGGTAGAAGCGATCGCCGGAGCGCAGGACCTCCCAGCCGGCCTCGTTTTCCTCCAGAGACGAGACCAGGGAGGACGCTGCCGCCAGGCGGTGCCCGGCCAGGACGGCTCCCTCGCCGTCGCTGAGGCGGAAGCGCACGCTGTCCCGGCTTTCGGAGGCCTCCCCGGCAAGGCGTGCCGCCTCCTCCTGGGTGAAGGTGCGGGAAAACTGCATCTGCCGCAGCAGCGTGCGCCGCAGGAGGGTATTTTCCGTGGTCACCAGCTCCGCCTGGGCGTCCAGTCCGGCGCGGAACTGTCCGTCGATGAGCACAAAGCCGCCGATGGAGCAGGCCAGGGCCGTGATGGTCACCATGCTGCAAAACAGCTTCCAGAAAAGGCGCATCCCCTCACCCCTCCAATCGGTAGCCCACTTTGTATACCGCGCTCAATCGGTCCTCCAGCCCCAGCTTCTTGCGCATTCGCTGGACGTGGAGGTCCACGGTACGGCTGTCGCCCAGGTATTCCTCGTTCCACACCCGTTCAAAGATGCGGTCCCGGCACAGCGCCACGTTCTTGTTCTGCACGAACAGCACCAGAAGGTCGAATTCCTTGGCCGTCAGCGCCACCGGCTGCCCGTTTTTGCGCACGATCCGGGCGGCGGGGTCGATCTCGATGTCCGGCTCCAGCCGCAGGATCTGGGCGGCCTTGCCGCAGCGCCGCAGCACGGTCTCCACCCGGGCCAGCAGCTCCGGCAGGGCAAAGGGCTTGGTCAGGTAGTCCTCGGCGCCCCGGCGCAGGCCCCGCACCCGATCCTCCACCTCGCCGCGGGCGGTGAGAAAGATCACCGGCACCTCCAGGGCCTTGCAGTAATCCAGCAGCTCATAGCCGTCCGCGCCGGGCAGCATGATGTCCAGCAGCGCAAGGTCGAAGGACTCTTTTTCCAAAAGGTCCGCCGCCTGAGTGCCGTCCGGAGCCCAGGTGCAGCGATAGCCTGCCCCCGTCAGCACGGTCCGCACCAGACCGGCAATGGCGGGTTCGTCCTCCGCAATGAGGATCCTGTTCATTCCACGCACCCCCTTTTTCCTTAAAGTAGCTCCCGCAGCCATCATTTTTGCATCATGCCCGGGTGAAAAGACAAACAGGCGCCCGCATGGATGCGGACGCCTGCTGTTTCCTGCGGGGCGGATCAGTAATTCATTCCCACAATGGCCAGATGGCCCTCATAAACGCCGAAGATGATGTTGGGCCGACCGTCGGCGGAGAGGACGAAGCCTGCCTCACTGGGCTGGAGATCTTCGGTTTCCGCCGCGGCGATCTGGTCGCACATCTCCTGGGTGAAGATCCGGTCAGCGCCCAGGGCGGTGAATTCCTCCCGGGTATTCACAAAGGCGGGATCTTCCGTAAAGCCGACATAGTTGGGGAACATCATCAGATCTGCCAGCGCCTCCAGGTCCTGGTCCGCCACGACCTCCTGGATCTTTCGTGGAAAGTCTGCCGTGGCCTCTGCGTCCACATCGAAGTTGTCCGCATAGGCGGGGGCGTCCTCCTGGGGAGCCTCCTCCGGCGCCTCCTCACCGGCGGGATCGGCGGTCTCCGCCTCACCAGAACCGGAGGGATCGGTCCGGCCGCTCTGGACGGGGGGCTCCTGGGAAGAGGGCTGGCTGCTTTGGCCGCAGCCGGCCAGCATCAGGCAAAGTGCTGCTGCCAGCAGCATCAGGCCGAAACGTCTGTTCATATGGCATGGTCCTTTCTGCTTTGAGATTACCGGCACATGGATGTGCTTTCTTCCTAGACGCACGATGGGGCGAAAAAGTTTGGATGCCCGGGGAAAAACCATGTGCCCGCTCCGGTTTGCCCTGCCGGCGGAGCGCCTGCTGCGTACAAAAAGAGCCTGTATTGCCATTTGGCAATACAGGCTCTTTTGAATGGCTGCTTTTTGGATGGGATACAGGAGATGCGGGGAGATCAGTCATAGTAACTGAAAATCCCTGTGCGCATGTTCCACATGTTGTTTTTGATCCGGAGATACTCTTTGAGGCCTGCCAGGCCGTACTCCCGGCCGATCCCGCTGTTCTTGTTCCCGCCGAAGGGGCAGTTCATCTGGGATCCGTTGGGCATATTCACCCAAACGGAGCCGGCGTTGATCTTTTGGGCGGCAAAATAAGCGGTGCGGTAGTCGCTGGTAAAAATGTTGGCGCCCAGGCCGAATTTCGTGTCATTGGCCAGGCGGATGGCTTCCTCAATGTCCCGGTAGCGCTGGACGCACAGGACGGGGCCGAAGATCTCTTCCTGCACACAGGGATCGTCCTGCTGGATGTGGTCCAGGATCGTGGGCAGGTAGAAGCTGCCGTTTTTGCAGTCGCCCTCTTCGTACGGCGCGCCGCCGCACACGAGGCGGGCGCCGTTGTTCAAAGCGGTTTGCACGTACCGGTGAACGGTCTCCCGCTGCTTGGGGGAGATCAGCGTGCCCATCTCGGTGGCAGGGTCCATGGGATCGCCCAGCTTCAGGGCGCTCACTGCCCGGCTGAGCTTTTCCAAAAACACATCGTAGATGTCCTCATGCAGGTAGAGTCTGGTGGTGGCGCAGCAGACCTGTCCCTGGTTGGAGCAAAGGCCCAGGACCAGGCACTGAACGGCCGAGTCCATGTTGCAGTCAGGCTCCACGATCACGGGGCCCTTGCCGCCAAGCTCCAAGATGGTCTTTTTGATGACCGGGGACTGAGCGGAAAGCTCCATGAGACGCCGTCCCACGGCCTCGCTTCCCGTAAAGGCGATGACGTCCACGTCTTCATCCCGGGCCAGTGCTTCGCCGCAGACAGAGCCCGCACCGGAGATGATATTCACCACGCCCTCCGGCATGCCGGCTTCCAAAAAGACCTCGCCCAGCATAGCGGTGGTGATGGGCGTCATGCTGGACGCCTTGCATACGCAGGTGTTGCCCGCCGCCAGAGCGGGGGCCAGGCTTCTGGTCAGCAGATGCAGGGGATAGTTGAACGGGCTGATAACGGCCACCACGCCGTACGGCTCATAGGTGGTGAAGTCGAACAGGCCCCGTTTCAAGCCGTTTTTCACGGGGATCACTTCGCCGTGCACCTCCCGGGAGATGCCGGCGAAATACTCAAAGGCATAGGCGGAGAAACGAATATCGAAGCCCATGGTCTCGGCAATGGGCTTGCCGGCGTCACGGGATTCCATTTCCGCAAATTCCCGCTCCCGTCTGGTGATGCCCTGGCTCACACGCAGCAGGATTTCCGCTCTGTCGTTGGGATCCATATCCCGCCATGCGGGAAAGGCTTTCCTGGCCGCGGCGCAGGCGGCCCGGACATCGTCAGCGGTGGCGGAGGCCAATTTGGCCAGGACCTCACCGTTGGCCGGGTTGCGGGATTCAAAATACTGTCCGTTTTGGGAAGGGACCCACTGATTGCCGATCAATAAATCATACGTTCTCATAAGAACCTCAATTCATCATCAAAAAATTGACTGCGTAGATTCTCCAAGCACCAGTTTCGGTTCGATGATGATGGTCTTCACAGAGGAAAAATCCGTGTTGTGGATGTCATTTTCCTGGATCCGCTGGATCACGATCTCGCAGACCTCCTTGGCCACTGCCTCCACGGGAAATTCCACACTGGTGATCGTGGGGCAGGTGTAGCGCGCCAAAGGCATGCAGTCGTATCCGATCACGGAAATGTCCTGGGGCACCCGCTTGCCGGATTCTGCGAATCCGCGGATCGCGCCTACCGCCATCACGTCGTAGTAGGCCAGGCAAGCGGTGATCTCAGGGTCCCTTTGGAGGATGGCCAGGGCTGCCTGATAGCCCGCCTCGTAATCATAGCCCTGGGCCGTCACAATGCATTGAGACTCGATGCCCAGCCGCTCCAGCGCGTCGCAGTATCCGCGGCGCTGGTCGCTGGAGTGGGACTGGCTCTTCTTGCGGTCTATGTATCCGATCCGGCGGTGGCCCAGAGAGGCCAGATACTCCACGGCCTTGACCGTGGCGGTGTAGTTGTCCAGGGTCACGACGTCCGCTTCCAGATTTTCGATCTGACGGTCCACCAGCACCAGCGGTATGCCCTGCTGCTTGGCTTCCGATAGAATGGCGGGGTCGTCTGTGGTGGGGATGCTGACAATGGCATCCACACGCTTTTTGATCAAGTTGGAGATCTCCAGGTTTTCCTGCTCTGCGTCATAGGAGGTGTTGCAGATGATCAGGTTTTCCTGGTATTCCAGCAGCCTTCGCTGGAGATATTCCGCAAAGGCGCCCATGGTTTCGTTGGAAATGCAGGGCAGCACCAATCCCACGGTATAGGATCGCTTCTTGCGCAGGCCGCCCACCAGCTGATTGGGGTAGTAACCCAGGCTTTTGATGGCCTCATTGACCTTCTCCCTGGATTCGTCGCTTACGTAACGGGTATTGTTCAAAACATGAGATACCGTTGCGATAGAGAGATTTGCCGCCGCTGCTACATCCTTGATGGTGGGCATCTTTTGACGTGATCTTCCCATAGGTTTCCGTTTACCATCACGGCCATTATCCGAATATCCTCATCGAACAAGACCAGATCGGCATCCTTTCCTACTTCAATCGTACCTTTCCTATGAAGAATGTTCAGCATTTGCGCCGGCGTCCTGGTGATCATTTCCACGGCGTGTTCCAAGGGAACTCCGGCCTGGCGGTACATGGTGCGGACCAGACGGTCCGCCGTGGCGATGCTGCCGCCGAAGCTGGCCCGGCCGGGCATGTAGGCGACGCCGTCGGCGACCTCCACTTCCTGGCCGTTTTTCAGCCCGCCCAAAAGACTGCGGGTGCACTCCGTTCCCGCTGCCCGCATGGAATCCGTCACCAGGCAGATGCGCTGGGGCCCTTTGCACCGATAGATGAGCCGCAGCAGCGATGGGGGAAGATGGCAGCCGTCCGCAATGATCTCAGCGGTCAGTTCGTCGTAAATCAGGGCGCTTTCTGCCACGCCCAGGTGCATCACAGCATTTTTCCGGGTCAAACGCGACATTCCGTTGTAAAGGTGCGTAACCATAGTATATCCACTGTGGATTGCCTTTTCAACCTCTTTCTCCGTGGCGTTGCTGTGCCCGATTGAAGCGATGATGCCGCGTTGCCGCAGGATTTGCCCCATTTCCAGTGCACCGTCCAGCTCGGGTGCCACCGTCCATTTGAGGATATGGGGGAACCGGTCCAGAAGGGTGAGGTATTCCTCGGGGGCGGGGTTTTTCAGGTACCGCATGTCCTGCGCGCCGTTTTGCTCCGGGGCGAAGTAAGGCCCTTCCAGATGGGTGCCCAGGATATTGGGCATGTGGTCGTGAATGGAGCTTGCCTGGTCAATCAGTTCCAGATTGGATACCAGGTCGTCCCATGTGCTGGAGAGCGTGGTGGGCACGATGGACGTGGTGCCATGGTGCAGATGCGTGCGGCAGGCTGCCAGCACTGCATCCAGGGATCCGTCCATGAAATCATGTCCGCCCGCCCCGTGGGTGTGCATATCGATGAACCCCGGCGCCAGATAGCAGCCCTGGGCGTCGATGACCTGACCTGCAAAGTCCTGGGGGTCCATGGGCAGATCCGTCAATGCGGAGATCTTTCCGTCGGTGACCCGCAGCGTCCAGCAGGGAGGGAGGATGCGATAGGGCGTAATGATCCGGGCGTTGATGATAAGAGCGTCCATGTCTCACCTCAGCTTTCTGCGGGGCTGCATACCTCCCAGTCGACTTTTGCGGCGGAGTCGGCGTCCAGATACAGCCAGGCGTTGCGGTGCTGGCGGAGGATGGAGGCCGGCAGGTCGGTGGAGATCGCCTCCGTGAAGAACCGACCGATGATCTCCGCCTTGGAGCTGTCCGGCACGATGGTCACCGCGCAGGGGGCCCGGAGCAGGGCCGGCATGGTGATGGTCATGGCGTGTTTGGGAACGGAATCGTAGGTATCGAACCACCCGTCGTGCACCTGCTGCCAGATGCAGGTCTCGTCCAGCTGCGGGTTCATCTTCACGTCGGCCGGGTCGTAGAAGTCCGCGATCCCGGGGTCGTTGAACGCCAGGTGTCCGTTTGCCCCGATGCCCAGCAGGCAGATGTCTACCGGGAACTGCCGCAGCAGATCGGTGTATCGTTGGCACTCCTGCTGGATGTCGGGGGCGTTTCCGTCCATATAATAGACAGCCTTGAACGGACGCTTTTCAAAGAACCGCACCCGCAGATAATTGCCGAAGGACTGGGGCGCGTCGCCCGGCAGGCCGATGTACTCATCCATATGGAAGGCGCGGATCTTCTCCCAGGGGATATCCTCCCGCGCCAGGAGGGCATTGAGCACGTCCATCTGGGAAGGAGCGGAGGCAAAGATCATATTGACTTCCGGCTTCTTTTTCAAAGTTTCCTGAATCAGCCGGGCGACGGTCTCCGCGCCGGCGGAGCCCATCTCGCTTCTCGAATCGCTGACGCTGACGCGCAGCTTTTCAAAACGATACTTCTTTTCCATGGCGATCCATCCTTTACTTTTCAATTTTCCGCTTGCGCATCAGGTCTACCAGCACGGCCAGCAGCAAAATCAATCCCAGGATCGTTTTTTGCCAGTAAACATCCACGCCCAGCAGGTTGAATGCGTTGGTGATCAGCGCCATGACCAAAACACCCAGGAAAGAGCCGAAGATGGTTCCCTCGCCGCCGTTGACGGAGCATCCGCCGATGACGCACGCAGCGATCACATTCATTTCCATGTTTTGTCCCTGGGTGGGGATCGCGCCGCCCATACGGGCTGCCAGAAGCACGCCCGCGATGCCGGACATAAGGCCCATGAAGGTGTAGCCGAAGATCCGGAGGCGGTCGACCTTGATTCCGGACAGCTTGGCGGCCTCCTCGTTGCCGCCGATAAAGTAGAACTGCCGGAACCAGGCGGATTTGGCGAACAAAACGCCGAATACCACCATCAAAAGCAAGGAGATGATGATGGGAGACTGGATCTTTCCGAAGACCAGCACGCGGCCCAGCACGTTGTACTCTTCGGGGAAGTTGGGCTTACCGACGCCCTTGGTCAAAATGTAGATCAGGCCGCGCACGATATTCTGCATGGCCAGCGTGGCGATCATGGGCGGGACCTTCAGCTTGGCCACCAGAACGCCGTTGATGGCGCCGACCACCACCGCGGCCAGCAGACCGCCGGCCACAGCGGCGAATACGCCCATGTGGGCATCCAGGATCAATCCGCTGATGACGCCGGTAAAGCCGGCGATGGCGCCAATGGACAGGTCCAGACCGCCCAGGATCAGCAGCAGGGACATGGCGATGGCCATGATGGCCTCAAAGGAGGCGCCCAGCAAAATGGAGTGGATGTTTCCGAAAATCAGGAAGTTGGGGTTTTTGATGGACAGTGCCGCAGTGGCCAGGATAATGGCCAAAAACAGAGGGACCTCCCGAATGGAGAAGAAATAACGGACTTTTTCCGTCAATACGGGATTCTTGGTGTTATTCATGTGTACTCCTCCGAACTGTGAACGGTTTGATGCATTGCGACCATGATCTCTTCTTCATCAAAAGAATCCCGCAAGTATTCTTTGGTGATCCGCCCGGCGTTCATCACCAAAATGCGGTCAGCCATTTTCATGACCTCGTCCAGCTCCGAGGAGATCACCAGAACGGACAGCCCCTGGCTGGCCAGCTTATGGATGATCTCGTGGATATCCGCCTTAGAGGCTACGTCGATCCCGCGGGTGGGGTCCATGGCAATAAGGATCTGGGGACTGTCGGCAATGCACTTGGCAATGAGCACCTTTTGCTGGTTTCCGCCGGAGAGATAGCGAACCATCTGATTCGGCGAGGACATTTTGATGTGCAGATCCTCCTGGTATTTGCTGATCATCTTGTTGATCCTGCCGCTGCGAAGGAAACCGAATTTGGAGAGCTTATTCAGAATACAGGTGATCATGTTGTTCTTGACACTGAAATTCAGGAACAGTCCCTGGGTTTTTCGGTTTTCAGGAATCAGCAGGAGGCTGTGCTTTTTGCAGTCGCTGGGGGTCCGGAAGCTCACCGGAGCGCCATTGATGAAGATCTGGCCCTCTGTGGCGCGGCGCAGTGCGTAGATGGTCTCGCACAGCTCGGTCTTTCCGCAGCCGATGATGCCCGCGATGCCCAGCACCTCGCCCTTGGCCACGCCGAAGGAGATGTGCTCGAAGTGCTTTCCGTCGCTCAGATCCTGCACCTCCAGCACCATGGGGCCCGTGTTGGCGGAGGCTTTTTTTGTGGAGACGAAGCCGTGGAACTCCTTGCCGATCATCAGCGCGATCAGTTCCTGGGTGTTGATCTCGTTTTTGCTGCAGAATTTTACTTTTTTTCCGTCCCGCAGCACCAGAAGGTTGTCCACGATCTCGAACACCTCACTCATGTGATGGGAGATGTAAATGATGGAGAAGCGGTTTGCCTTCAGGGTGCGGATAAACTGAAACAGAGTCTGGATCTCTTTTTCTTCCAGAGAGGAAGTGGGCTCGTCCAGAATGAGCACTTTGGGGTTTTTGGATACTGCCTTGATGATCTCCACGATCTGGCGCTTTCCGCTGGTCAGAGAGGAGACAAGGTCGGTAGGGCGGATATCCACGTTGAACCGGTCCAAAAGCTCCTGGGTTTTCCGGTAGAGCTCTTTTTTGTCTACCAGGTTCGGCCCATGGACCGGATAGTCTCCGATGAATATGTTGTCGGCCACGGTCATATTCAAGGCAAGAGACAGCTCCTGGAACACGATGGAGATGCCGCTTGCATTGGCGCTCTGGATGGAGTCCAGGGACACCTCCTGATTTTCAATCTTGATGGAGCCGGCGTCTTTGGGATAAACGCCTGTCAGGATCTTCACCAGCGTGCTTTTTCCGGCGCCGTTTTGCCCGACAAGGCCCAGGACTTCGCCATATCCCAGATCGAAATCCACATGGTCCAGCACGGTGTTCCCATAAAATGATTTTGTGACCCCCCTGGCTTCCAGCAGCAGGGATCTTTCTTGATTTTGCATGAAGCAATCCCCCGTTCTTCCGGACCGCCCCGTACGGGCGGTCCGTCTGGTCTAAAATAGGATGTGGGGCTTGTCCCCACATCCTATTTTAAAGTGAAAGCTTACTGTTCCATGTAGAAGTACTGCGCGGTGTCCTTGGTGATCACAAACGTACCGATGTCCACGGTGTTGGGGAGAATGTCCATTCCTGCGGCCTCGTCGTCCCGGGTGATGGAGAAGTTGGTGTAGTTCATCAGGTACAGGATCTTCATGGCCAGATAGGGCTCGATGCGGGTCTTGATGGCAACGGTGGCGTAGACTTCGCCGCTTTCCACCAGACTCAGCGTGGCGTCGTCCTTGGAGTCACCGATGATGACCACATCGCCCGTCATACCCATTTCCCGGACTGCGGTGGCAGCGGCGACCGCGCCGGTGGACACCAAGGTGGAGATACCGTCGATATCCGGATTGGCCTGCAGGGCGGCCTTGAACGCGTCCGCGTCCTTGGCGGTGTCCGTATCGGAGGTCATGAACTGTACGATCTCGATGCCGGGATAGTTGGCGATCTCTTCCTGGAAGCCCTGGGCGCGCTGGTCCTGGCTGTTCTGGCCCTGGTTCCACTGCAGAAGGATCTTGCCCTCGCCGCCCAGTGCCTCGGCAATGGTGCGGGCGTGGATGCGTCCATAGTCATAGGTGTTGCCGCCGATAAAGAAGTCCCGCTCGCTGTCAATGGTATCCATGTCGATGGTGATGACAGGAATGCCGGCGGCCTTTGCCTTGTTGATGGCGGGGGTCAGCGTGTCCTCAAATGCCATGACCAGGATGCCCTTGGGATTCTGGGCGATGGCCTCCTCGATCATCTGGGCCTCGGCGGTCATGTCGTAGTCCATGGGGCCCACAAACTTTCCGGTCACACCCAGCTCTTCGCAGGCGGCCTCAAAGCCGATCTTGTGGTCCTGGAAATAGGGCAGGCTCAGCAAGGCACCGATGCAGTAGTAAACGTCGTCCTTGCTGGGCGTTTCCACGGTGAAGTTGCTGTAATCGGTGGGGTCCTCAGGCAGGTAGAAGTAGGGAGCGGTCTCCTTGGTGATGGCAAAGGTGCCGATGTCGATGAAGTTGGGCAGCGCGTTGATGCCGGCAGCCTCGTCGTTGGTGGAGATGCTCACGTTGTTTTTCAGCAGACCGTCTACCAACATGGTCGCATAGAGGTTCTCCGTGCGGGTCTTGATGGAAACGGTGGCATAGAGCTCGCCGGTTTCGATCAGCTTCAGCGTGGCGTCATCGGCGGAGTCGCCCACGATGGTGACCTTGCCCTGCATGCCCATTTCCCGGACGGCTGTGGTGGCGGCAACGGCACCGGTAGAAACCAGCGTGGAAATGCCCACGATGTCGGGGTTGGCCTGCAGCGCGGCCTTGAAGGCGTCGGCATCCCGGGTGGTATCGGTCTCGGAGGTCATGAACTGTACGATCTCGATACCGGGATAGTTCTTGAGCTCGTCCTGGAAGCCCTGGGCGCGCTGGTCCTGGCTGTTCTGGCCCTGGTTCCACTGCAGAAGGATCTTGCCCTTTCCGCCCAGCGCCTCTGCCAGAGTTCTGGCGTGGACGCGGCCGTAGTCGTACGTGTCGCCTCCGATGAAGACCTGACGGTCGCTGGAGACGGTATCCATGTCAATGGTGATGACCGGCACGCCTGCGTCAACAGCGGCATTGATGGCAGGGGAGAGGGTATCCTCAAAGGCGGACACCAAAAGGGCGGCCGGCTTGAGCGCTGCCTGCTGCTCGATGGCATTCATTTCTGCCGTCATGTCATATTCGCTGGGGCCGATCACGTCTGTATCCAGGTCATACACGATCCCGCCCATTTCCAGACCCATGCGATGGTCGACGAAATACGGCAGGGAGAACAGTGCGCCTACATAGGGAACATATGCTTTTTCGGAAGATTGTACGTTTTCTGTCTGGCTTTCGTCTGGCTCAGTGGTTTGTTCCGGTGTCTGCCCGCATCCGGCAAGGACGCTGAGCAGCATTGCTGTGGTCAGGAGAAGCGCGAAAACCCTCGTAAACTTTTTTTTGCTGGTGACCATCTCTCATTCCTCCTCATTTTTGCATTTGATCCATTGGATGTTATGTTACAGGGGATTTCGGGGAATACTGGAAAGCCAAAAACGAAAACATTTACGAAAACATTTACGCTATCATTTACGTAAAACATAGCACATCCGCGGGGAACATACAATTGTCGGTGCCTACAAGATTTTTGCGGCTGTTTTGGGCATTAGCACGGTTTCAGAGCTTTCCCTGCAAAAATGACTCCACCTCCCGGCGCCAGGGGATGGCCTGCAGGACGCCGGAACGGCTGACGCACAGTGCACTGGCGGCCGCCGCGGTTTGCAGGGACTGCTCCAGCGGGATGCCCCGGGCGATCTCGCAGGCCACTGCGCCGTTGAAGGTATCTCCGGCGCCGGTGGAATCCACTGCCTGGATGGGGAAAGCGGGCTGGAAGTGCTCGCGGCCTCCCTGAGACAAAAAGGCGCCCCGGTGACCCATGGTGATGATGACCGATTTGCTTCCCTTGTCCAGCAGCCGCTTTGCCAGCTCGGAAGGGCTGCGTGTTTCCTCCACGGGAAGTCCGCACAGCTGGTGCGCCTCTGTCCAGTTGGGCGTGAGAAGATCTGCGCCTTCAAAAATGGATGCCGGCAGAGCTCTTGCGGGGGCGGGGTTCAAAATGGTGTATGCGTGGTGACGCTTTGCCAGGGAAACCGCCGCGCGGAGTGCTTCCGGCGGGAGTTCACACTGCAGCAGGACAACGGCTGCCTGTGAAAACAGGTCTTCCAGGGAGAAGATCATCTCCTCCGTCACACGCCCGCAGGCCCCCTGGTTGACCACCACCTCATTTTCTCCGTCTTCGGCTGCCAGCACGGAGGCGAAAGCGGTGGAGGCACCCGGAACGCTGATGGCACGGTACTGAGAAAATCCGGAGTCTTTAAAACATTGCTCCGCCTGCGTGCCCCACAGATCAGCGCCTACGGCGGTGGCAAACACGGTCCGGCAGCCCATACGGCAGGCGCTGAGCGCTTGATTGTAGCCTTTCCCGCCGGGTTCAAACTGGATCTCGGTGCTCAAAATGCTCTCTCCCGGCAAAGGAAGCCGTTTGACGGCGTGGAGGGCGGACTGCCCGTACAGGCCAATGACAAGAACCGATCCTTTCATAGCAGCACCTCTTGGTTACAGGTGTTTGATCCGGTGGATATATTGCCGGACCAGGGTGTCATTGTGCTGCCCGTCTCCGCTGACGTTGCCGCTGGAAAAGACCTTTGGGCGCAGGCCCCGCCGCTCCAGTTCGCCGCATGCCTCCAAAATGACGGCATTGGCGATAAAAAAGCTGCAAATGCTGGAGACGGGGCCCGCCTTGGTCTCATCCTGCAAACATACCGCCGCGTCACCATGGGGCACGTGGTTGTCGATCCAAAAGTCGCACACGTCCTTCAGATGACGGCCCTGCTTGTCCCTGCTGGTTTCCGTCTCGTAGCACGACGAGGTGATGCCCACCACGGTCGCGCCCTGCCGCTTGGCCGTTTCCGCCGCTTCGATGGGGAAACTGTTGATGCCGGAGGTGGATATGGCCAGAAACGTGTCCCCCGCCTCGATGGGATAGCGGCTGACCACATCCGCCGCGTAGTCAGCCATGCGCTCGATGTGACTGCTTTTGTATGCGCCGTCATGGAGCATGACGCTCTGCTCGAAAATGGGGTCGATACAGGCCAGCCCGCCGGCCCGGTAGAACAGCTCCTCACACACCATGTGGGAGTGCCCGCAGCCAAAAACGTGGATCAGGCCGTCTTGCTGGATGGTGTCTGCGAGTACGCACCCCGCCCGCACGATCACGTCCCGTTCGCTTTCAAGGATCTGCTCCAGCAGGGCGAGCACCGTCCCGTAGTATGTGGACAGATATTGACTTTTCATAATTCATATAAATTCCTTTTAGTTGCAGTTCAGCTCTACAAAATATTTGTAACGATCACTTCTGTACTTGGAAATGGCATATTCCACAGGCTCGTTGACCTCGTTGAACGTCTGGCGGTGTGTCAGCAGGGACACTTTCAGATCCGGCGTGCCCAGCAGCGAGGCCTCCCAATCGGTCAAAGAGCCCACTTCGATACTCTGTACGGCCCTGGTGGGGTAGATATGTAAAACGTTGCGCATATATGCATACAGAGAGTCGCCCATGGGCTCTTGCAGGATCTTCCTGCACAGCTTCCCGTGCAGATAGCTGGTCTCGATGGCCATAGGCTCCCCTTCGGCCAGACGCAGACGCCGCAGAATGATCACATCGTCTCCTACGTTCAGGTTCAGCTTTTCCGCAATGGATTTTCTTGCTGCGGTCAGCTCGCACAAGAGGATCTTGGAAGATGTGCTTTTTCCCTGGGCGTGCATATCCTCGGTAAAACCGGTCAGCCTGGTCAGAGACTGGCTGATCTGATTTTTCGGATAGACGAACGTGCCCTTGCCCTTTATGCGGTAGAGCACATGCTCCGCTTCCAGCTCGTCCACCGCCTTGCGGACGGTCATGCGGCTTGCCTGGAACCGGTCACAAAGCTCCCGCTCGGTGGGAAGACAGCCGCCGGATTCTCCCAGAGCCATTTTTTCAATGTAATGCAGGATATCCCGTTTGATCTGCTGATATTTCATCATATTCCCGCTCATATCTGCACCCCTTTACTTTTTAGCGCCGTTGAGAGCATCAGGCGCGAAAGCCAAAGAAATTTTTCCCATTATATCATAAAGTGGGGAAATTTTCCGCCCGGTATTGCAGATGGTGGGCTTTTGCGGATTGTGCCGGCGTTTTTGCCGAAAAACCGGACCGCTTACAGAGAAGATTCAGGTCAGCACGGGACAAAGGCACAAAGAGAAGGATGGCCTGCTGCAGATGCTGTGTGCAGCAAGGGAGAACCGGGGGGCGGCTTTAGTTCCACCCCTCTTCCTCCAGGAAAAGCTTTGCCTCGGAGGCCACCATATCGAAATCTGCCAGGCCGATGCCGCCGGGATCGCCCACGCCGTATACGCCGCCGTTTTGCCAGCCTTCCCATTCAACGGCGCAGTATCCGCTGTAATCCACTTCCTTCAGCGCCTGCGCCATTTCCTTGAAGTCCACGTAGCCGGCGCCGTACCATACGTGCTGGCACTGCATGATATTGGGGAAGCCCACCTCGTCTTTCACATGCACGCAGTTGATGTGCTTGCCCAGCTTGTGGATGGCCTCCTTGATGGGCATCTTGGGCTTGATGGTGGTGTAAAATGTGCCGGTATCGACGGTGACGAACACATTGTCCATCCCGACTTCGTTGTACAGCTTGAACCACTGGTCCACGGAGTTGATGAGGGTGCCCTGCAGGATCTCGATGGAGATGGTCATGCCGCGCTCCTTGGCGTATTGGGCGCACTCCTTGACACCGGAGACGATCATGTCCCAGGCTTCCTTCCGGGTCATGATATTGTAAAGGGCCGGATCGTAGAATCCCTGGGCGATCAGGGTGCAGACCGTGTCGGCTTCCAGATATACAGCCGCGTCAATGGCCTGCTTCATGGTGGCGATTCCTGCGGCCCGGTCAAACCAACGGGGGGTGACAAACGTACAGTGGGCACCGATGGAAGCCAGCTTCACGCCGTTTTCCCGCAGGGCATCCCGGGTCTTTCTCAGCGTTTCGTCATACGCTTCCGGCGGGATCTCCTGGATCTTGGAAAAGACCACATCCATGCCTGTATATCCGTGGTCCTTGATTTTCTTGGGAAGCTCATAGAGCGGGATCTTTCCCCAGCTGTTCACCGCACAGCCGCAGATTTCAAGACGGCCCCACGGCATGTTTGCCCATACTTCCATGGATAACTTCAGATTTGTCATAAAACTGCCCCCTTTCAATTGACCAGCCATACCTGGACCGGGATCCTGCCGGTTCGGCGTGATGTTGGATGGTCTCTATCAACATTATACAATTTGTCTTTTTACAGTCAACATATTTTTATACAAAATATATATTTTGTTATTTGCACCAAAAAACCGAAACCAATTTGAAATTTATAACAAAAGGATGCAAATGGTATCAATAATGAATTGAACAAAAGAATATTGACAAAAAACGGGCGCAATTCAGCGGAAATTCTTCCGCGGGGGAGGGAAGAACGCGAACGGCGGGGAGCTGGTGCACGATACATCGCACAAAATAGATATATTGTCTAATAATAAAAAGCCGCGAGGCGGTCCCTGGAGGGAAGCGGCGCCGCTTTCCCGGCTGTGAAAAATCTGCATCGGTACGCAAAGTGGGGTGTAAAATCCGACAAGATTCTTATATAATTGGATGTACGGATCTTACCGGATAGGGAGGCGTATCCATGGGAGAATATCTGTCGATCAAAGAGGCCGCTGCAAAATGGGGCGTTTCTCAGCGGCGGGTCAATCAGTTCTGCGCGGCGGGGCGGATCGAAGGCGCCAGAAAGCTGGGCGGCGTGTGGGCCATCCCCGCGGAAGCGGAGAAGCCCTCTGACCCCCGCCGGGAAAAGAAAAGCGGCGGGGAGCCGATCCGCACCGCCCGCAATCCGGCACTCATGCCGCTGATGAACACCCCCTTTGTGCCGGGGCGCTGCACGGCGTGCATCGGGGCCATGGAGGACGGGCCGCGGAAAGAGATCGCCTGGGCGGAGTACTACTACTTCAGCGGACAGCCGGAAAAGGCCATCCGGGCCACGGAGCCCTTTTTGACCGGTGATGATGTTGGGCTGCGCCTGTCCGCTTGTTGGATCTACGCTTATGCCAATTTGTCTGTGGGCCAGATCCAGCGGGCCAGGTTTGCCCTCTCGGAGGTACACAAAACCATGGCGGCCGGCGCGGAGAAAACTCCGCAGCTGCGGGCGGCGGAGGTATTTGTGGCGGCGGCCGCCGCGGTCTTGCTGCACCTTCCGCTGCCCAAGGACCTGCCGCCCACCGCGGATTTCCTGCCGCTGCTGCCGCCGGGGCTGCGGGCGTTTGCCCTGTACGTCCAGGCGCACTACCTTTATCTGCAAAAGGAATACGGGAAGAGTGTGGGCATCGTGGAGGCCACACTGGCCATGGGGGCACAGCAGTATCCCATTTCCGCCATTTATCTGCATCTGGTGGCGGTGATGGACTATATGAGCCTGCGAAAGCCGGAACAGGCCAGGGCGCATCTGCTCTCGGCCTGGGATCTGGCCCGGCCGGACGACCTGATCGAGGGATTCGGAGAGCACCACGGGCTGCTGGGCGGCATGCTGGAGGCGGTGCTCAAGCAGGATTTTCCCGAGGACTTCAAGCGCATCATCGCCATCACCTATCGTTTCTCTTCCGGCTGGCGTAGAGTTCACAACCCGGAGACGGGAGATGACGTGGCGGACAACCTGACCACCACGGAGTTTGCCGCCGCCATGCTGGCGGCCCGGGGATGGACGAATCAGGAGATCGGCGACCACATGAATATTTCTCCGAACACCGTCAAGCGATATATTTCCCAGGTGCTGAAAAAGCTGGATATCGAGCACCGGCAGGATCTGAAGCAGTACATGCTGCGGTGAGAGAGGAAAGCCTATGCCCGCGGGAGCTCCCGCGGGCATTACCCGTTTCACAGCCTGAAACGGGTAATAGAAACGCGGTGCTTTTTGTGGTAAAATCACCGTACAAAGACGCGGATGAAACCAAACCCACCAATGCAGTCAAACAGGAGAGAACGCGGAGCATGAAACAAACACCCCTATTTGAGATCGCGGTCACGGCTGCTGAAAAGCAGGAGTGGCAGGGCACGGTGTATTTCCCCGACTCGGGAGAGCGGCGGACCTTCGGGAGCTTGCTGGAGCTGATCCGGACAGTGGAACAACATAAGCCCATGCAGCGGCAGGAAACGGAAGAAACATAGAACAGCACCGGACGATGACCCGGTGCTGTTTTTGCGTTTCCGTCCCTTTGCGCGGCTGCCCCGGTATACCGGGGCAGCCGGTCCGGAGCCATGGGGAAAGGCGTCTATGTTGAATGGACGAAGCAGGAAAAAGAAAACGTTTGCGCAAAAATTGGCGAATCGTTGGCGATGATCTTTTGCTCAGTGTCATAAAAATACAAAGAAAGCTTGTGTATATCCAACAAAAATAGATAATTTGAACAATTGCCAGGTTGATATTTTCTAAAAACTGGTATATATTGATAATAGCGATAGCGCAAGCGTTTTCGTAACGTTAGGCCGGCGCAGCCAACCCAAATCAGAAAGGAGCATTCTTATGCGTAGCAGATCACAATCCAAGATCCGAAAACAGCTTTTATGTCTGCTCTTGTCTTTGGCGATGCTTTCCTCTTTGCTGGTGATCCCCGCGGCGGCAAAGGGGCCGGAGGATGCCGTGGCGCCTGTTTACAACGCGGCCGAGGATGTCTATGAGATCAGCACCCCGGCGCAGCTGATGTATCTGTCCGGCACCTGGAAAGAAGGCGCGCCCCGGGACGGCAATTATGTCCTGACGGCCGATATCGATATGGCCGGCTGGGAGGGCTTCAAACCCATTGCCTCTGAAAAGGAAGAGGGGTATCTGGGCACCTTCGACGGACGCTTTCATGTGATCCGCAACCTGACCATTGACTACCCCAAAAAGTATGTGGGCCTGTTCGGCTACGTGGGCAATGAAAATGACCAGGCCTATGTGAAGAACGTGGCCATGATCGACTGCGAGATCCGCGGCCAGCAGAACGTGGGCGGCATCGCCGGCGTCACGTACGGCACCATCACCGGCTGCGTGGTCACGGGCCATGTGTGGGTGGATGACCTGTCCAACTCCCACACCAGCGGCGGCATCGCCGGAAAGGTGAAGGAGGGCGAGGGCCCCATCATCGGCCATGTGGAAAACTGCTATGTCAACGCCAAGCTGGAAGCGCCCTATGACGTGGGCGGCATCGCCGGCATTCAGGACGGCGGCGGCTACGTGGGCAACAGCTTTGCGGCGGGCTCCGTGAACGCCTATGGCGAAAACGGCTCCGCCGGCGGCATCGCCGGTTCTTTCAACGCGGGCGACCACATCGTCGGCTGCGTCAGCGCACAGACCTCCATCTCCGGCACGAAGAACGTGGACAAGATCGTCGGCCAGCTGGACGACGAGGCGGCCACCAACATCTCCGGCAACATCGCCTGGGAGGGGACCCTCCTGGCAGGCAATGAGCCGGCTTTCCAGCCCATCCAGTGGGAGGATGTCTCCGCGCAGGTGCTGCAGACCAAGCAGACCTATGTGGACCTGGGCTGGGACTTTGACACGGTCTGGGCCTGGAGCGACACTTTGCAGCAGCCCATTCTGAAGGGCTACGATCCCGCTGTTTTTGAGGCGCTGGACTTCTCCATCGACGGTCCCCGGGTCATCTCCCGTGCCATCAACGATGTGGACCAGAACGCCAAGGTCACCGTCACCGCTCGTGTGGCAGGTGTGGACGCGGTGGAGAGCGCCGTGCTGCACTATGGCTATGACGACGTGGACGCTGAGCTCCCCATGACCATTTCCGGCACCACCTGCACGGTGGATCTGCCCACCGGCAAGGCCGGAGATATGTACTATTACCTGGAGATCCGCGCCGGCGGCAAGACCGTCACCAAGCCCTATGACAAGTCTGCCCCCATCCAGGTGTTCGTGGACGACGGCAGCATCCTGGGCGATCCCAGCCAGATCACCATGACCCCCGATACCACCCAGGGCAACCTGCGCTTGAGCTGGATCACCGTGCCTGAGGTGAAGGCCTCTGTGGTGCAGTATAAGAAGCAGGGCGAGAGCACCTGGAAGACCGCCCGCGGCACCAGCTATGTGGATGCCGTGACCCCCGGCTGGAAGGAGCTGGCGACCCACCAGGTGGTCCTGGAGGACCTGGAGCCGGACGCCATGTACGTCTATCGGGTGGGTGACGGCAAGGAGTTCATGAGCGAGGAGCACACCTTCAAGGCGCCCACGTCTCCCGACGCGGATTCCTTCTCCTTCATCTTCGTCTCCGATCCCCAGTCTGTGTCCACCGATGACTACATGTCCTTCAAAAAGAGTATGGACTACGCCACCACCCTGGTGACGCCGGAGTTCATCATGAGCGGCGGCGACACCACCCAGGACGGCTACAAGGCAACCGAGTGGGAGGCCTGCTTCGAGGTCATGGGCGATTACTTCGCCTCCATCCCCACCATTACGGTGCCCGGCAACCACGAGATGAAGGGCGACTGGGGCTTTATCTCCTTTGCCCAGCGGTTCAACATGCCCGGCGGCGACAGCGGTACGGAGTTTGACAGCACCATCGGCTGCATCGAGTACGGCGACGCCTGCATCGTGGTCATCAACACCGAGGTCACCCCGCCGGAGGAAAAGGCGGACATCATCGCAAAGCAGCTGCAGTGGGCCAAGGAGTGCTACGAAAAGTCCGACAAGAAGTGGCGCATCATGCTCACCCATGCGGGCCCCTATACCTCCAACCACCCCGCCTCTGAGGTGATCGACTACTTCATCAACAATTCCGAGTGGTCCGTGGACGCTTTGGGCGTGGACCTGTTCCTCAACGGCCATGATCACATCTACATCCGCTCCACCGTGCTGGGTGACATCAAGGCCAATACCGGCGACGGCACCACCTATGTCACCGGCGGCACCGTGGGCAACAAGTACTATGAGTACCTGCCCGACCGCAGCGACTACGCCACCGACTGCTATGTGGACGACGAGGACCAGCAGGTGTTCTCCATCATCACCGTCTCCGAGGATGCCATCACCGGCAAGGCCTACCAGTGCCAGGACAGCGACACCGATGAGAAGGAAGAGATGGACCAGTGGAACAACTGGAAGGTCGTGGACAGCTACGAGATCCGCAACACCGTCCGGGACGGCAAGAAGGTCACGGATTATACCGATGTGAAGAGCAGCGACTGGTACTATGACGCCGCCGCGTTCGTCACGGAGAACAAGCTGGTCGCCGGTGAAGAGGCTTACAAGTTCGGCGGCAACGAGATCATCACCCGCGCCGAGGCGGCCCAGGCCCTCTATAACCTGGCCGGACGGCCCGACTGCCAGCTGACCACCGCCTTTAAGGATGTGACCGTTCGCAGCCAGCAGCGGGATGCCATCTCCTGGGTCTATCAGCAGGGCATCATGCTGGGTACCAGCGACGGTGTGTTCTCTCCCGACCGCCCGCTGACCCGGGGCATGTTTGCCACCATCCTGGCCCGCTATGCCAAGCTCCAGGGTAAGGACATGTCCACCATGGTGGACCTGAGCACCTTTACCGATGCGGCCAACATCCCCAATGCCTATGCCGATGGCGTGCGCTGGTGTGCGGCCAACAAGATCGTGGAGGGGCGGTCCGACGGCACGTTTGCCTCTCAGGCCAGCCTGACCCGGGCCCATATGTCCACCATGCTCATGCTCTTCGTGCAGCTGGGCAAGTGACCGGACAGAGAGAAAGCGGCAAGCAACGAAAATAAAAGGAACGGGACCGGCAGATCGCCGGTCCCGTTCCTTTCGGCTTTTCAGGAGAGCTTTCTGGCCTCCTGGATCAGATGCTTGGCCTCCTCCTTGCTGAGTACTTGCCCGCAGGAGACGACCTTGCCGTCCACCACCAACGCCGGCGTGGTCATGACGCCCATGGCGGCAATCCGGACAAAATCCGTCACGTGCTCCACCACCGGCTCCTGCCCCAGCTCCGCCAGGGCTGCCTTTACGGCGTCCTCCAGGGCGCAGCACTTGGCGCAGCCGGAGCCCAGCACCTGAATGTCCGATGTCTGGCCGCCCTGCGCGGGGACGGCTTCTTGCTTCTTTTTCCCGAAAAGACCCATGTTTGTTCCTCCTTCGATTAGATCAGATAGGGTGCCAGCAGGTTGAACAGGCACCCCACCAGCAAAATGCCCGCTGTACAGATGGCCACGAACACAGCCAGCAGCCGGGGCCGCACCGCCTTGCGCAGCATGATGAGCGAGGGCAGAGACAGCGTGGTCACCGCCATCATAAAGGACAGCACCGTGCCCAGAAGGGCGCCCTTTGCCAGCAGCGCCTCCGCCACGGGGATGGTGCCGAAAATGTCCGCGTACATGGGGATGCCCACCAGCGTGGCCAGTACCACGCCCAGGGGATTGCCGCGGCCCAGAAGACCGGCCACCCAATCCTGGGGGATCCAGTTGTGGATGAGGGCGCCTACGCCCACACCTACGAGAATATAGGGGAAGACGCTTTTCAGCGTGCCCAGCATCTGCTGTCGTGCCCAGAGGAGCCGCTGGCGGCGGGTGAGGGTCGGGGCGTCCGACCCGGCGCACACGGCGGTGCGGACGAAGGGCTCCACCTGGTCTTCCATGTGCAGCCGCTGGATCAGCGATCCGCCGGCCACGGCAATCACCAGGCCCATGACCACATAGACCACCGCCACCCGGGCACCGAAAATGCTCATCAGCAGCACCAGACTGCCAAGGTCCACCATGGGGGAGGAGATGAGGAAGGAGAACGTGACCCCCAGCGGAAGTCCCGCCCCCGTAAAGCCCATGAACAGAGGAATGGAGGAGCAGGAGCAAAAGGGCGTCACCGTGCCCAAAAGGGCGGAGACGGTGTTGGCGCCCAGCCCCCTGAACCGCCCCAGGATGCGGCGGCTGCGCTCCGGCGGGAAATAGCTTTGGATGTAGGACACCAGAAAGATCAGCACGCACAGCAAGAGGGTGATCTTGACGGTGTCATAGAGGAAAAACTGCACGCTGCCGCCCAGACGCCCGGATATATCCAGGCCCGCGCCGGAGAGGAGCGCGCCGATGCCCCGGCTGAGCCACTGCATGCCCAGCACCTCATTTTGAAAAAAGCTCCAAAGTTCCATATTGCCTCCATAGAATCGAATATATCAAAAATTTTTGATGTATTGTGCCGGAAGAAACGCCATCCTGGGGGAGATGGCGTTTTCATATTCAGGAGAGCGGCTGATCGGGCATGAGGGCGGCCAGCAGGGCCATGGCCCGCTCCAGACCGGCCTGGCTGAGCCGGTAGTGGGTCCACTTTCCCTCCTGGCGGCTTTGCACGATGCCGGATTCACACAGGATCTTCATGTGGTAGGAAAGGCCCGACTGGGTCAGCTCCATGGGCTCCTGCAGCACGCAGGCGCACTTTTCCCCGGTACGCAGCTGTTCCAAAATAGCAAGGCGCTTGGGGTCACACAGTGCCCGGAACACTTTGGCGTTTTCCTGAAAGTTGCGGTCCATGTCAGATCCTCACATCAAAAAATTTTGATGTGTAGAGCGTACCACACCCAACCGCCGCTGTCAAGAGGGCTTTTGTTCTCAGCCGCAGAAGGTGATGACCAGAGTGCCCAGCACCATGAGCCCCAAACCCACCAAAGACGCTTTTTCCAGCCGCTCTTTGAGCACCAGTCGGGAAAAGAGAACGGTGACCACCAGGCTCAGCTTGTCCACGCTCACCACCACGCTTACGGCGCCGTTTTGGATGGCGTAGTAGTAGCACAGCCAGGAGGCGCCGGTGGAAAGGCCGGAGAGCAGGATGAATCCCAGTTCCCGCCCCGGGACACGCTTTACCAGAGGCAGCTTGCCCCGTCCCAGTACGATGGCCCAGGCCATGACCAGCACCACGCCGGTGCGGATGGCGGTGGCCAGGTTGGATTCCACCCCCGTAATGCCGATCTTGGCCAGAATGGAGGTCAGCGCCGCAAAGAGAGCGGAGGCGGCGGCAAACAGGACCCACCGTCTGTGGCCGGAACGGGTGCCGGGCCGCCGCTCCACCATCAGCACCACCCCCACAGCCAGCAGGGCGGTGCCCAAAAGCCGCAGGGCCGGGTGGCTCCGCTCGCCCAGAAAGACCATGGCCAGCAGGATGGTCAGCGCCGTGCTGGATTTATCCACGGCGGCTACCTTGTTCACATCGCCCAGGGACAGCGCCTTGAAATAGCACAGCCAGGAGGCGCCGGTGGAAAGGCCGGAGAGCACCAGAAACACCAAAGAGAGGACGGTGAGGGAGGAGATCGTCCCGGCGGAGCCTGCCGCCAGCACCATCAGCCAGGAAAAAATCAGCACCACGCCGGTGCGCAGCGCGGTGGCCACGTCGGAGTCCGTGGAGCGGATGCCGCATTTGGCCAAAATAGCGGTGATCCCTGCGAACAGGGCGGATAAAAAAGCCATGGGAAGCCAGAACATACCGATCGCCTCTGATTCATGGGAATAGAGACATGCCGCCGGAGGTCGCGCATGGATTTTGAGGATCTCCGGGCGGATGCACTTCCTTGCATCTGCAAAGATCTGCTTTCAGACTAACGGATTCAAACAGGCCTGTCAATGACCTTGACAAATCTGTATGGAGAAATTCGGCCATAGGAGGCGTGCCCCTGCCGATGCCGCAGCCGCTGTATCCCCACCGCCGCAGTCCGGCTGAACGGACATGGGCCGAAAGATGCGTCCCGGCGCAGGGAAAGTCAGGAAGACGGCCCTGCCGCTTACGGAAAGAGCGGAAAAGCAAAGCGCGCGCCCCCGGCTGACCCGGGAGCGCGCGTGAGGAAGCGGGAGGTTTTGAAGATTTTTACGGACAATGCAATTATGCGAAGAAGGCATACTTGGTGCCGAGGCCTTTTTCCAGCGCGCCGTGATACAGCATGGCGGCGGTGGCCACATCCTGCACGGCCATGCCCACGGTATCGAAAATGGTGATCTCCTGGTCATTTTCCCGGCCGGGCTTCTGGCCCAGAATGATCTGGCCGATCTCGCCGTAAATGTCGCTGGTTTGAATGATGCCCTCCTCCACGGCGTGGTGGGTCTCTCCGTTTTTCACGCACAGATCGATGGAGTCGTTGACGATCTTGGCCCCCCGGAACACGTCCGCAAACAGCTCCTGCTTGTCGGGCATGTCGGCGCCGATGCAGGCGATGTGGGTGCCGGGCTTGATCCATTCCCGCCGCACGATGGGGCCCCGGCGCCCGATGGTGACGGTGAAGAGAATGTCCGCCGGGCGGACGGCCTCTTCCGCTGCGGCGCAGGCGTGAATGGGGAGCCCGGTCTCCTGGTGCATCTCCTGGACAAAGGCGTCCAGCGCAGGCCGGGAGGCGTTCCAAACGTATACCTCCCGGATGTCCCGCACCCGGCGCACGGCCCGCAGCTGGCGGCGGGCCTGGTTCCCCGCGCCGATGATGCCCACGACCTTGGCGTCCTTCCGGGCCAGGTACTTGGCGGAGATAGCCCCTGCGGCGCCGGTGCGGCAGCCGGTGATCCAGGTGCCGTCCATGACGCACCGCAGTGCGCTGGTGGCTGCATCAAACAGCAGCACCGTGTTCATGCCCCGGGGCAGTCCCAGACCGGGATTGGCGTCGTATCCGCCGGAGGAGGCCTTGATGGTCATAAAGCCGCTTCCCATGTCGATGCCCGCCTTAATGTCCATGCCGCCGTGACTTTGGGGCGTATGCAGTGCCATAAAGGGCGGCTGGGTCACCTTGCCGCTGTTGAAAGAGCGGTAGGCGTCCTCCACGGCTGCCTGCACCCGGTCCAGGTCCATGAGGCTGCCCACTTCGTCTTTGTTCAGCAATAACGTTTCCATAAAATCATTTCCTGCCTTTCTGCGGATCCTTGGATAAAGGGATCAGTTGACGCCGGATACCGGCATGTCGTTGTAGATTTGCCCAAGAGTCTCAATGTCCCAGTTGCCGCTGGTCAGCACGAAGCAGACCTTTTCCTGGGGCTTGAAGTGAAACTTTTTTGCCATAGCGGCGGCTACGCCCACGCAGGCCGAGGGCTCGCCCACCAGCTTGGCTTCCCGGGCCACCAGCTTGGTGGCCCGGAGGATCTCTGTCTCGCTGACGCTGACCAGCTCGTCCACGTACCGCTCAATGATGGGGAGGGGATTGTCGCCGGGGCGGCGGCAGGAAAGGCCGTCAGCCACCGTGGGCGTACAGGGAGCCTCTGTGACCCTGCCGGCGGCCCGGCTCCGGACGTAGGAGTCGTTTCCCTCTGCCTGTACACCGATGACGCGGATAGAGGGGTGGATCTGCTTTGCGTAGGTGGCAACGCCGGAGATCAGGCCGCCGCCGCCCACCGGCACCACGATGGTATCCAGGAAGGGCGGGTCCTCCAGCACTTCCATGGCGATGGTGCCCTGACCGGCCATGACCAGAGGGTCTTCGTAGGGATGCACAATGGTGTAGCCATGCTGCTCCACCTCTTCCCGCACCTTTTCCCAGCGCTTGACATACAGCCGGTCCCAGAGGATCACACGGGCTCCCATGCGCCGGGCGTTGTCCGCCTTCAGGCGGGGCGTGTCATCCGGCAGGATGACGGTTACAGGGATCCCCAGCTTCTCCCCGGCATAGGCACAGGCCTGGCCGTGATTTCCGGAGGAGCTGGTGATGATGCCCCGGGCACGTTCCTGAGGCGACAGGGACAAGATCTTGCTCATGGCGCCCCGCAGCTTGAATGCGCCGGTGATCTGCAGCATTTCCGGCTTCAAATAGACGTCACAGCCCAAGAGCTTCCCCATGGCCTCCTGCCGCAGCAGCGGTGTGTGGCGGATGTAGGGAGCGATGCGCTCCGCAGCGGCTTCAATGTCTTCCAGAGTCACGATCTGCGATTCCATAGGATGGCCTCCCTTGTGTTTCTTTTCGGGGTTATCATATCACGCGAAACCCATTCCTACAATTATCGGAGTATATACAAAAAGCCATAACGATTTATTATGGGTTTGAAATGGGGAAGGACAGGACGCGGCGGAGAGAGGCCATCAGATCGGCGCATAAAAAGACGCCTTTGTACCAAATCGGCACAAAGGCGTAAAGTATATGGGAAACGCAAAAAGCAGCGGCAATTAAGGTGCTGCCGCCTGGTTTTCCTGGCGGTATATCTGCCGGCGGAACCGGTCGATCAGCTCCTGGGCGGGCTGGGACAGTGTGTGGCCTTTTTCCACCACGTAGCCCAGCACCAGCATGTCGTCCAGACCTTCCACCGTTACATGGTGCATGGCGGCGTGATCCTCTTCGAAAAAAGGCAGATCGATGCCCAGGTCCACCATCTCTGTCTGCTCCACCAGTGCGGTGGTGAAGTGTTCGCTGTTGGTATAGATCAGGGCCTGCATCTTGTCCATCTGCTCCACGCCCACACTCACCTGCTCCAGGTGGTGCTCCATGGAGAAAAAGTCGCTCAGCTCCTGCATGAAGCGCAGCTTTGGCACATCCTCCCGGGGGATCTGCTTTTGCTGGTAATAGGGGCTGCGGGGGCCTACATAGACGCACACCGGCTCCCGGCAAAGCTCTGCAAACTCCAGCCTCTTGTGGCGGATAATGTGGCGGAACTCCTTGAGCTGCTTTTGGGATACATACAGGACGCCCAGCTCCGAAAGACCCTGGGAAACATGGTTGGTGATCTCTTCCACAGTCCCCTGCCGGTGGCGGATCACCATGTCCGGATGGGACTGGTGCAGCTGCACCAGCAGCCGGGCCAGTACATGGCTGCGGTAGGCGGAGATGTTGAATTCCTCCTGGCGCTCTTTTTTCTCCTCCTGGCGCAGCAGATCCACGTTTTTCAAAATGGCTTCCGCATAAGGATAGGTGCTTTTTCCAAAAGCCGTCAGCCGCAGGCCCTTGGAGGTGCGTTCAAACAGCGGCTGTCCGAGATCCGCTTCCAACTGATGGATCACTTTGCTGACATTGGGCTGGGTGGTGTAGAGCTTTCCGGCGGCCTTTCCCAGGCTTCCATAACGGCACACCGCCATAAAGTATTCCAGCTGCTTGAGTTCCATTGTATCATCTCCGCTTGTAAGCAGGCCTGCGCCTGACAAAAAAGTTATGTGCGCAGATCTGGTCAGGGCAAGATATCGTACCGCTCCAAAATCACAGCCGTTTGAGCGCGGGTCACAACGCTTCCCGGAGAAAGGGTCTGGGCGGAGGTGCCGTTTATCAGGCCCTGTTCCACCGCCCAGGCCATAGCTTCACGGGCATAGGATGCGATTTGGGCAGCATCGGTGTATGGATCCAGGGCAAACGGCGTGGCGGGGGAGCCGGCAAGCCGCCACAGGAAAGTGACCAGCTGCTGCCGGGTGACCTCCGATGCGGGGGCGCTTCCGTCGCTGAGGCCTGTGGACACGGCCCAGACTCGTGCCTGAGCCATGGACTGGGGCTGCATGCCCTCCAGCCTTGCCATGACCATCCACATCTGCTGGCGGGTCATGGAGCGCTCCGGGGAAAAGGTCGTTGCCGAAGTGCCGGAAAACAGCTGGTGCGCATACACATAGGAGACTGCGGAACGGTACCATGCGTCCGCGGCCACGTCTGTAAACGGCAGTGCCGATGTTCCGTATATGGCGGAAAAGACCGGCTGCATGTGGTCCAGCCAAGTGTTTTGTTCCCGGTCGTAAAAATGGCTGTCGGCATTTACCGCAAAGGGGATGCCTGCGTCTGTCAGTGCCTGGGTCACAAAAGCGGCAAAGACCGCCTGCTCCGCTATCGTATAGTCGTCCCCGTCGTTGTAGTTCCCCGGCATCCAAGCGCCGACCCAGGTGGGAATGCCGGTATCTTCCTGCCATTGGAGAGCCAGGTCGATCTTTTCCTGTACCAGGGCCTTTTCCTCGGTGGTTCCCACCGTCCAAAGCTTGCGGGGGTTTTCTCTGGAGGGGCCTGAGGCGTAGAAATGCCATTCTGCCATCAGGTACCCATTGGACGCAGAGGGGATCTCCAGGTCCTGCAAATATGCCGCATCAGACCGCATCCGGGGTGAGATCATGATGATCCGCTCCGGATTAGTCTCCCGGACTGCGGATACCAGTCGCTCATAGATCTCGTTGAGACGGTCCGGCTCGTTTTTCAATGCATCAGTGACCTCGATGATCAAGTCGAAGGACAGCAAAAAGGATGTGTCCTGGAAATGCTCGGCCACTGTTTTCCACCATGCTTCCACCTGCTGCAGATTCTTGTCTGAAGGGTCATTTTTCAATTCGTCCGCCTGATAGGCGATAATGGGGATCAGACCGGCTGCCAGACAATCCCGGACCTGCCGATCCAGCAGGGCCAGGAGTTCTTCTGTGGCCGCATCCTTGACCCGGATGCGGACGTGGGAGATCCCGGCATCCTTGAAATCTTTCGGCACCTCAGAGTTGTATAAGGACTTTCCTGCGGCGGTTTTGCACCAGTCCACATCCATGCCCTTGCCCAGCATCTGCTGATAGACAAAAGGGTCGATGGGGGTGCTGTACTGTGACGCATCGGCAGCTTTGGTGCATGGGATAAGCGGCAGCATCAAAAGGAACACAAAAAGGAAGATAAAAGTTTTTTTCATAGAAGACTCCTGACAACTCGAAATAGCCGATTCCCTTGACATGAAAATGGCATTGCATACAGTGAGATTCAAATAAGGCTGGTTCACTTCAGCGGCTGCGGAGAAGCCGGCACAAAACCGGTGCAGGAAAGGAAAGCATCTCTCGCCTGATAATGGCGGATGCAAATATACTTTGCTGGGTTCCGGTGAATGGAGCCCTGCTTTTCTCCTTTGAAGTTAAGCACACGAGGTGTCAATATAGTAATTGCCATTACAATGATTTGCAGAGATATTGCCGAATCGTTAGGGAATGATTCGCAGCAAACAGAATTTTTTCGCTTACAATTGGCTCTGCGGGTATAGCCACAAGGATACACAACCGATATATCTGGCATCCGCAGCGGAAATGCCGCAGAAAGAGAAACGGCTGAGGAGAAACGGCAGGCGACAACAAAAGTCTCAAATATCACAGCCGGCATCGTGCCTGCATAGAGTTTGGATCATTGCCTTGCTGCTCAGTGTAGCACAATACGGTTCATAAAGCTACTGTTTTGCGGCCTGCATGATCAGGAGAAAAGGCGGCTGCGAATGCGGAAAAGTCCCGAAACGCCTTGCATCGCAAGACGTTTCGGGACTTGATGTTCCTGAGGGTCATTCCCATTCGGCAAATTCAGATATATGGGAGCGTATTTAGGGTGATTTTGCAGGCAAAACATTCGCAAATATGTTAATGTTTTGCCTGCTTATTTGAGGCAGTACGCTTTCTTAGTATCAAAATAGTATCACAAAAACCGAGAAATTGCAAGGGTTTCAGGCCATAAACGGCCACAATCAAAACTTCCCTCAATTTGATGTAAGTTTCTGTCGAAATGGGTCTCAAATCGAGACCCATTTCGACCACCGCCTGGGAGCGTAAACGCTCCCAGGCAATAGGGGATTGATTTCCGCCCCGGCGGAAATCAATCCCACCATGGGACGCAATTCGACCTAAAATCAAAGGAGGCGGGCAAGCACTTCTGGTGCTTGCCCGCCTTGATAACCGCAGAGCAAGGCCGGGCGGGGCGGTCAATGGCGGCGCACTTGTGCGCCGTTCATCTCGACCATTGACGGCCCCGACTGGATTTGCTATCCATCTAAAGAAAAACTGTCTAAGGAAGAAGTGCGTTCTTTTCTATTCGATTTTTTAGATCATCAATTTTTTCTCTGATAGACTGGATTATCTCTAAAAATGTTTTATCTGCTTTTCCTGTCGGATCGTCCAGCCCCCAATCCTCCCGGTGCTTACAGGGCAGATAGGGGCAGGCCACATTACACCCCATCGTTATTACAATGTCTACGGGCGGAAGTTCGTTCAGCAATTTGCTATATTGCGT
>PPYE01432614.1_pt1 | contig 41680 bp, 37 predicted proteins | sample 1559881 | NCBI WGS metagenome assembly PPYE01 (sample SAMN08240022, study PRJNA423297) | Human gut metagenome, whole genome shotgun sequencing project. | reverse complement strand
GTAGGCCGCAACGACCCCTGCCCCTGCGGCAGCGGCAAGAAGTATAAAAAGTGCTGCGGCGCCCACGAGGAAGTCACCCAACCCCGCAACTGATTCGGGAAAGTAAAGACGTTTCAGCAACAGGAGGGAAAAACGATGTTGGATTTGAATTACTATATGCCGGTGGAAATCATTTACGGCAAAGGCGTGGTGAAGCAAAACGGGGCGCGGTTTGCCGCTTTGGGCAAGCGCTGCCTGATTGTCACCGGGAAGCACGGGGCAAAGGCCTGCGGTGCGCTGGATGATCTGACCCAGACCCTAGACGCAGCGGGGGTGGCCTATCAAATCTTTGATGAGATCGAGCCCAACCCCATGGAATCCACCTGTCAGAAAGCCGGGCAAGCGGCCAAAGCCATGGACGCTGACTTTTTGGTGGGGGTGGGAGGGGGCTCTCCCATGGATGCGGTAAAAGCGGCGTCGGTGTTTGCCTGCAACGACATCACCCTGGAATTGCTGTACCAGAACAGCTACAGCAATTCCCACCTGCCCTTTGTCTGCATCGGCACCAGCGCCGGCACCGGCAGCGAAGTCACTCCTTACGCCATCCTGACCCAGGATTTTTCCGGCTATAAGAAGTCGGTAAAGGGGCTGTGGCCGGTTTTTTCCCTCTGCGATTACAGCTACACCTGCACCATGGGCTACCAAGGCAGTATGTCCACGGCACTGGACGCCCTCTGCCACTGTGTGGAAAGCTATTTTTCCGCCAAGAGCAACAGCATTACCCGGAAGTTCGCCATTGCCGGTGCAAGGGAAGTGGTAGGAGTGTTTACCGACCTCCCCGCCGACGGCCAGTTCACCGATTCTCAGCGGCAGAAGCTCTACGCCGCCTCCATTTACGGCGGGCTGTGCATCGCCAAAACCGGCACCTGCTACTGCCACGCCATGGGTTACTTTTTGAGTGAAAATCACGGTGTCCCCCACGGGGTAGCCTGCGCCGTGTTTTTGCCCAGCTTCATTCAGCGCAGCTGCGACTACCTCACCAAGCGGGCCAACAACTTCTGCTACGATCTGGACTTTGCGCCCAGCCGGTTGAAGAGCTTGATTGAAAATGTCACCCCCAAACTGGATATCCACCTCAGCGATGAGGAAAAGCAGGCCCTGCGCCAGCGGTTCTCCGCTCCCGGCTTGTTTGCCACCTCTCCCGGGGAATTTGATGCAGATCACGCCATGGAGCTGATCGAGGAGCTGTTCGGATGAGGAAAGCAGAAAAGAATTTGGTTTGGGCGCTGGCCTGTCTGCTGGTCTGCGCACTGCTGGCGCTGTTTTGCGGCTGCTCACAGCAGTCCGAGCCCCAGCAAGTGGAGCTGCCCCAACCGGCGGAAGGGATGGTTCAAATCCAGAACAACACCGGAAAAACCGTCACCGGGCTGGAATACCGGACCATGGAAGAGGAAGACTACACGGTCATTACCCTCCAAGACGGAAGCTGGCTGACCGGGAACTGGATTCAGCTGGAAAAGCTGGAAGAATACCAGGAGCAGCCTTTTGCCCTGCGCCTGACCTTTGAGGACGGGTCCACACTGGAGGTGACGGACTTGGTGCTGTTTGGCGGCGATTACTTCTCCATGGATGGGGAAGGCAACGTCACCACCTACCTCTATGAAGACCAGCTGGCCTCTTCTCAAACCCAATCCACGGCAGAAACCGTCTCGGCTGCCTAAAAGAAGATTACCGCCTGCGGAAAGTCCACAGGCGGTTTTGCTTTTATTTCCATTCTTCTATCAGCTGTTTGATCTGCGCAGAAATTTTGGACAAAGTCTTGTTGGGGCGGCCCTGGCAGCTCTCCACAAATTTGGCCAGGTCCTGGGCGGTGAGCACCAATTCCTGATAAGCGGGAGTACCTTTGAGCCGGGCTTGTCCTGCGGGTAGTTTTTCCGGGGGCACGCCGGGCTCCAGGCAGCGGTTTTCCAATAGGTCATAGCTGGACTGGAAGTAGGGGGCGATGGCGGGGAATCCCTCCGATTGCAGGTAGTGCTGGAAAGTCTGACAGGTCTCGTCCTCTCCATGTACTACAAACACCCGCCGGGGCATATTGTCCTGGAAGGAGTGGATCCACTTCAGCAGCCCGGCGTGGTCGGCGTGGCCGCTCATGCCCACCAGATTGTGAATCTGGGCTTTGACGGAAATGGGTTCCCCGAAGAGCTTCACCTCTTTGGCGCCCTCCAAAATAATCCGGCCCAGGGTACCGGCGGCCTGGAACCCCACAAACACCACCGAGCATTCCCCACGCCACAGATTGTGCTTGAGATGGTGGCGGATTCGTCCGGCTTCACACATGCCGCTGGAGGAGATAATGACCTTGGGCTTCTGGTCGGCGTTCAGGGCCATGGATTCTTCGGCGCTTTGACAGATGTGCAGGCCGGGAAAGTACAGGGGGCGGAACCCTGCTTGTAGCACGGCCAGAGTCTCCTCGTCGGCATAGCCGGTTAAGTCGCCGTCATAAATGCTGGTGGCCGCCGCCGCCAAGGGGCTGTCCACATACACATCGAAATTTCCTGCCTTGGGAGTCAGGTATTGTTCCTTGATTTCCCGGATAAAGTATAACAGCTCCTGGGTGCGTCCCACGGCAAAGGAGGGGATGATCACATTGCCGCCCCGGGCCAGGGTGGTGTCGATGATCCGGGCCAGCTGGGGCTTGAGGGGCTCCACCACGCCGTGATTCCGGTCGCCGTAGGTGGATTCCATCACCACATAATCCGCTTTGGTCAGGTATTCCGGGTCCCGGATAATGGGCTGGTCCAGGTTGCCGATGTCTCCAGAAAAGACAATGACCTGGGTGGTGTCTCCTTCGGTGACGGTGATCTCAATGCTGGCGCTGCCCAAAAGGTGACCTGCGTCCACAAACCGGGCGGTAATGCCATCAAACAACGGGACGGTTTGATGGTACTCTACCGGGCTGAACAGGGCGATGGCGGCATCTGCATCCTCCATGGTATACAGCGGGGGAGCTGCGTCCCGTCCGGCCCGCTTGCCTTTGCGCTGCCGCCATTGTGCTTCCGATTGTTGAATATGGGCGCTGTCTCGGAGCATAATTTCCATAAGCTGACAGGTCTTGCTGGTGGCGACGATTTGCTTGCGATATCCTTCCTTTACCAGCAAGGGAAGCCGTCCGGAGTGGTCGATGTGTGCATGGGTGATTAAAACTAAATCTACTTGGTCAGGGGAGATGGGCAGGCGGTTGTTGTCTTTTTCGTCCTGGCCCTGTTGCAGGCCGCAGTCGATCAGGATGCGCTTGCCGCAGGCTTCCAGGCAGTGACAGCTTCCGGTTACTTCCCGGTCTGCTCCCAAAAAACGCAGCTTCATGGTTTGACCTCGCTTTCCATAATGTGTTTCTGCATACAGTATACCAAAAAATACAAAAAATAACAAGATTTTTTGTGAATAATTCCGAGGTGCTTTTTGCTGATTTTGACAATTTATCCGGTATCTGCCGGTAACTTGGTGGAATTTTTAGGAAACTTTTTTGACTTTTCATTGACATGACCCAAACCATGCAGTATAATAGCTTAGAGAAAGAACCACGAAACAGACGGGGTGCATCATGAATCAAAATCATTTAGTAGTTACTGGCATGGGTGCTGTGACACCCATCGGCATTGGGGTAGAATCCTATTGGAACAATTTGATCAGCGGCGTGTCCGGCGTGGACCGGATCCGCACATTTGATCCTTCTCAGCTTCCGGTGCAGATTGCAGCGGAAGTGAAAAATTTTGATCCGCTGGATTATCTCCCCAAGACGTTGGTGCGATCTACCGACCGGTTTATGCAGTTTGCCATGATTGCGGCGAAACAGGCGTTAGCTCAAAGCAAATTGGAGATTGCCCGGGATTCCTGCCGCATCGGGATTGTGATGGGAACCGCCATGGATGGCGTCAGCTGCGTTGCCCAGACCCAGCATTCCTACTCCACCGGCGCCGCGAAAAAAATCGGCCCCCGGTTTGTTCCCATGGTGATCGGAAACATTGCTGCGGCTCAGGTTGCCATTGAATACGGCATCCACGGCCCCAGTTTTACCGTCAATACCGCCTGCTCTTCCGGCGGCGACGCTATCATGCTGGCCGCCATGCTGATTCACAGCGGGGAAGCGGACGCCGTGCTGGTGATGGGGGGAGAATCCATCCTCACACCGGTGGTGGTGTCCAGCTTGGCCCAATCCAAGGCGCTGTCTCGCCGCAACGACGATCCCGCCGCCGCCTGCCGTCCCTTTGACGCCGACCGAGACGGCTTTGTCATCGGGGAAGGGGGCGGGGCCATCCTGTTGGAGCGGGAGGAATACGCCTTGTCCCGGAACGCTGAGATTCTGGCCAGGGTCCCCGGTTATGCTAATACCAGCGACGGTTATCATGTGACGGCGCCTATGCCGGACGGCAGCGGAGCTTCCCGTTGTATGCGTTTGGCGTTGCAGCGGGCCGGTTTAGAGCCTTCTGAGATTGATTATATCAACGCTCACGGCACCTCCACTTTGCTGGGCGACCAGGCGGAAACGGTCGCCATCAAGTCGGTGTTCGGCGGCATCGAAACCGCTCCTCCGGTGAGCGCCACCAAAAGCGCTACCGGTCATTTGATGGGCGCCGGAGGCATCACCGAAGTGATTGCCTGCATCCAGTCTGTCCGGGAAGGGATTATCCCTCCCACCATCAACTACCACACCCCAGACCCCACCTGCGATTTGGATTATGTGCCCAACCAGGCCAGAAAGGCTAAGGTATGCTGCGCCATGTCCAACTCCCTGGGATTTGGTGGGCAAAACTCCAGCATTATCATCAGCGCTTACGGAAAATAATCGTAAAAATCATGATTTTGAATGCCGCACGGTTCCGTGCGGCGTTTCTGTTTGTGAATCGTCTTATGCATAATTGACATCAAGGGCATAATTTTACCAAAAGATTGCATTGTAAGGTTAGTTGACAGATTTTTCAAACTTCCGTATAATTTGATTATAGCATAAGGCAATGCAAGAAATGAATGAAATCCCCTAAAACTGGAAAAACTGGCTGGTAGATACGGCCGGATATGGGAAAGTGTGGCTCTTTTCATGGAATTTACCTACGACGTGACCATGTTTCAAGACACTTTTGAACATGAATTTACCTATTTGAACGGTTTTCTGCGCAACGTCTCCAAAAACGGAGACCAACCGGCCATGGTATGTCCCCTGACCGGGAGAAAATGGAATTACGCCCAGCTCAATGAAGACTGCAACCGCCTGGCCCATGCCATGAAAGCAGACGGGGTAGCCAAAAACGATGTGGTCATGTATATGCTGCTCAATTCCGCAGAGTTTGTGTTCTGTTATCTGGGCGCCCATAAAATCGGCGCCATTAACTGCCCGGTGAATTACCGGCAGGCGCCCGGGGAAATCGCCCTGATGCTGGAAGACAGCAAACCCAAGGTGTTTTTCTATGACGCAGAGTTTCGTAAAGTAGCTCAGGAGGCTTTGAAGATGTCCCATTTCACCCCGGATCGGGTGGTGGTTGTGGACCTGGAAAACCAGGCCCAGGCCGATGAGGGTGAGATTGCTTACCGGGACTATGTGGCAGGGCAGAGCGTGGAAAATCCCCCCATTGATTTCCACCCCCATATCTACGATGAAACCACCCGCCTGTACACTTCCGGCACCACCAACCGGCCCAAAGGCGTGCCCATCAACAACATTAACGAAGTGCTTTCCGCCCACGATGTGATGATGCACTTCCCCTTAAACGCCCGGGACTGCACCATGAATATGACCCCCTGGTTCCACCGGGGCGGCATCCACTCCGGCGGTCCCTGTCCCACCTTTTACGCTGGTGGACAGGTAGTGATTCTGCGGGACTTCAACCCCCGCCGGTGCCTGAACTATGTGAAGGAATACGGTATTACCTATCTTATCGGGGTACCCTCCATCATTGAAATGCTGGCCCGTGCCCAGGAGAACAATCCGGTGGATCTGTCCGGCTTGCGGGGCATCGTCACCATGGGAGCGCCTTTTGAAAAGGCCGCCTGCGAAAAGTATTTGACGCTGCTGACTCCCAATATCTTTAACGGTTATGGCACTACTGAGAGCTTCTGGAACACCTTTTTGCGGCCCTACGACCTGCCGGAAAAGAGCGGCAGCGCCGGCCAGTCCTGCACTGACGACGAAGTGCGGCTGGTGAAGGTGTGCGAAAACGGTCATTCCGAGCCGGAAGACACGGTGGCTAAGGACGGTCAGGAAGTAGGGGAGATCATCATTAAATCTCCCGCCAAAAGCGCTTACTGCTACTTCAACAATCCGGAAATGACCGAAAAGCGGTTTTACAAGGGCTATATGTACACCGGCGATTTGGGCGTGTGGGACGAGCATGAATTTGTGACGGTAGTGGGTCGGAAGGACGATATGATCGTATCCGCCGGAGAAAATATCTATCCCACGCAAATCGAAGCCATCCTCAACGAACACCCCAAGGTACGGGAAAGCGCAGTCATCGGCATTCCGGACCGGATGCGGGGCCAGATTGTGGCGGCCTATGTGATTCCGGAAGAGGGTGTGGAGCTTACCAGTGCAGAGCTGAAGGAATACTGCGCCAGCCACCCCATGCTTTCTCCTTACAAGCGTCCCCGGCAGTACCACATCGTCACCGAGCTTCCTCACACCGCTACCGGTAAGCTGATGCACTATGTGCTGCGGAAAAATCATCAGGACTAAAGAGTTTTTTCCTTTCCAGGTCTTGACAGGAGCCAGACTTGGTGTTATAATCAAAATGCTTCAATAAGGTTTTACTGAGGGCTGGGTTGACAAACCCAGCCTTCCCATTTATGTGGCGGCTGCTCACAGCTGCCGAAAGAGGGAAAGGAGCATGGTATGGGAAAAGAAAGCAATAAGTCCCAAACGGTCCAGCGCACCCAGGCTTTGGCGCAGCCCATTGCCGATGAGCTGGGACTGATTTTGTGGGATGTGCGCTTTGAAAAAGAGGGAGCCGATTGGTTTTTGCGTATCATCATTGATTCCAAGGAATCCGGCGGCGTATCCTTTGATCAGTGCGAGGCCCTCAGCCGCAGGCTGGACCCGCTGCTGGATGAAGAAGATTTCATTGAACAAAGCTATTACCTGGAGGTTTCTTCTCCCGGCTTGATGCGTCCCCTGCGCCGTCCGGAGCATTTTACCGCTACCATCGGCATGGAGGTGGAGATGAAGCTATATCAGCCTCGAAACGGGCAGCGTCAGTTTACCGCTCTTTTGAAAGATTATCAGGACGGGGTCATGACTCTGGAGCAGGAGGAAGAACAGTTTATGCTCCCGGTAAAGGACTGTGCCTGGGTTAAGCGTTATGACGACCTTGAATTTTAAATTGTTTGGCCTGTCAAACAGGCAGGGAAAGGATGATTCGCAAAATGAGTAACAATAACAATATGGATATTTTTGATGCGCTGCACCTTCTGGAGCAGGAAAAGGGCATTGACATTGCCGATCTGCGGGACGGATTGGTCAACGCCATTGCAGTTTCCATCAAAAAGAACTACAATGTAGACGACGACCATGTTCTGGTGGACCTGGATATGGAAAAGCGCCGCTTTACCGTCAGCACCTTCAAAGATGTGGTGGAAGAGGTGGAAGACCCCAACATCCAGATTTCTCTGGAGGACGCCTTGGCGAAAAACAAGCGGATGAAGATCGGCTCACGGCTGGAAACCCGGCTGGACACCAAAAAGATCGGCCGCATCGCCGCCCAGGCAGGGAAAAACCTGATTCACCAGGCCATTGCGGAATCGGTGAACAACCACATCCGGGCCAATGCCGGAGAAGTGGTGTCCGGCGTGGTGCAGAAGATCGAGTCCCGCACCGGCAACGTCACGGTGGAGATTGATAAGAATGAGTTCGTCCTCTTTAAGAACGAACAGATTCCCGGAGAAAAGCTCACCGAAGGGGATCGCATTAAGGTCTATGTCAGCGAGCGGGTGGTGGATAAGGAAACCGGCCGCAGTGTCATTAAGATCAGCCGGGTGAGCCGGGAAATGGTCAAGCGGCTGTTTGAGAAAGAAGTCCCAGAAATTTACAACGGGGAAGTGGAAATCAAAGCCATTTCCAGAGAGCCCGGCAGCCGCACCAAGATCGCTGTCTGGAGCCGGGATGAAAACATCGACCCCCGGGGCGCCTGCATCGGCCCCAAGGGCACCCGTGTGGCTGCGGTGGTCAGTGAGCTGAACAACGAAAAGATTGACGTGGTGCTGTACAGCGATGACCCGGAAAAGTTTATCGCTTCCGCCCTCAGTCCGGCTACCGTCCTCAGCGTCCAGATTCTGGACCCGGAAGAGCGCACCTGCCGGGTGATCGTGCCGGATAACCAGTTGAGCCTGGCCATTGGCAACAAGGGCCAGAACGCCAAGCTGGCTGCCCGGCTGACCGGCTACAGCATTGACATCAAGCCCCAGAGCAGCCTGCTGCAATCCTCCGGAAGCGACGATGAACAGTACGTCAACCGGCTGGTGATTGATCTGGGAGAGGATGAAACAGATGCTCCCCAGGAAGAAGGAGCGGCAGAAGAAGCTGAAGCTGAGCAAGAACAGGCCTAAGGGCGAAAGGAAGGATCACCATGCAGACCAAAAAAGTACCTATGCGCAAATGCACCGGCTGCGGAATGCAGAAGCCCAAACGGGAATTGATCCGCGTGGTGCTCAATAAAGAAGGAGAAATTTCGCTGGACGCCACCGGCAAAAAGCCGGGCCGGGGAGCCTATCTCTGCTGCAGCTCGGAATGCTTGAAAAAAGCGAAAAAGAACCGGGGTCTGGAGCGGGGGCTTTCCACCCGCATTGACCCGGAGATCTACGAGAAACTGGAGCAGGAGATCCATAGCTATGAAGCAAAAGCTGATTGACACCCTGACTTTTTGCAAGCGCATCGGCGCTTTGAAGCTGGGGTTTGATCCGGTGAAAAGCGCACTAGAGCACGGAAATGCCAAATTGGTGCTGCTGGCGGCGGATCTGTCCGCTAAGAGCAAAGATTCCGTGCTGCGCATCTGCTATCAGGCAGATTGCCCCACCGCACAGCTTCCCTTCAACATGGATGAAATCTGGTTTTTGGTAGGGAAGCGCAGCGGGATTTTGGCGGTAACGGATGCCGCCTTTGCAAAGAAACTCTCGGAACTGTTGGAGTCTGTCGATGAAACGAATCGGAGGGATACTATTTGAATATTAAATACAAATTAGGCGAAGTGGCCAAAGACTTAAACAAGCCCAACAAAGAAGTGATTGAGCTGCTGAGTAAGTATACCGGGGAACCCCGCAAAAGCGTCTCGGTGCTCAGCGAAGATGAGCTGAACTATGTGTTTGAGTACTACACTCAGAAAAACCAGCTTCAAAACATCAATGATTATTTCAACGCTACCAGCACGCCGCCTCAGCCCAAGCAGGAAAAAGCGCCTGCGCCGGCCAAGAAAAAGCCTGCCGGAGATAAGAAACCCGCAGAGAAGCATGCAGCCCCTCAATCCGCTCCTGCCAAGAAGAAGGAAGAAAAAGCGGCGCAAAAACCCGCAAAGAAGCAGCCGGAAAAACCGGTAACCACCGGCAAGGAAAAGCAGGAGGCTAAGGCTAAATTCGATGCAGCCCGGTTTGAAACAGCCAAAAAGCGCACCGAAGCGCCCCAGCCGAAAAACAAGCCCGCTGCCAAGCAGAAGCCCAAAAAGGAAGCTCCTGCCCAGAACTTCAACACCAACATGGGGGACAGCAAAAACTTCGAGCAGCAGATGCGCCATGTGGACACCTCCAAGATGGAGATCAACCTGGATAAGTACAACGAAAAGTACGACCGGATTGCTCCCTCCAACTCCACCAAGCAGTACGCCAACGCCACCCGCAAGCAGAAGTTTGCCAACAAAAATGCCCAGCGGCAGAAGGCGAAGTACTCCAATAAGCGGGAAACCGAAGCCCAGAAGCTCCAGCGTTTGGAGCTGGAACGGGCCAGAAAGCAACAGCTGAAGGTACTGATTCCTGATGAAATCGTGGTCAGCGAGCTGGCCAGCCGGTTGAAGGTCAACGTCACCGAAGTCATCAAAAAGCTGATGATGCTGGGGGTAATGGCCAGCCAGAACGAAACCATCGACTTCGACACCGCCAGCCTGGTAGCGGAAGAACTGGGTGCCAAGGTGGAAAAGGAAGTCATTGTTACCATCGAAGAGCGTCTGTTTACCGAAGAAGAGGATAAGGCGGAAGACCTCCAGCCCCGCTGCCCCATTGTGGTGGTTATGGGCCATGTGGACCACGGTAAGACATCCATCCTGGATAGAATCCGCCACAGCGACGTCACCTCCACTGAAGCTGGCGGCATCACCCAGCACATCGGCGCCTATCAGGTGACCCTGGAAGACGGCCGGAACATCACCTTCCTGGACACCCCTGGCCACGAAGCCTTTACCGCCATGCGCAGCCGGGGTGCCTTGGCCACCGACATCGCCATTCTGGTGGTGGCGGCGGACGACGGCATTATGCCCCAGACCGTGGAGTCCATCAACCACGCCAAGGCCGCCGGTGTCAGCATCATTGTGGCCATCAACAAGATTGATAAGGAAGGCGCGAACATTGAACGGGTAAAGGAACAGCTCACCGAGTACGAACTGGTGCCGGAAGAATGGGGCGGCGACGTGGTTTGCGTCCCGGTATCCGCCAAAACTGGCCAAGGCATTGACGAATTGCTGGAAATGGTGCTCCTCACCGCCGACGTGCTGGAACTGAAAGCCAATCCCAACCGTCTGGCGAAAGGCACTGTCATCGAATCCCGTTTGGATAAGGGCCGCGGCCCCATCGCCACCCTGCTGGTACAGAACGGCACCCTCAAGCACGGCGATGTGATCATTGCCGGCACTTCCGTAGGACGTGTCCGGGCCATGATCAACGACAAGGGTATGGAAGTCCAGACCGCAGGACCCTGCGTGCCGGTGGAGGTCACCGGTTTGGGCGAAGTACCCCAGGCAGGCGACGAATTTAACGCGGTGGAAAATGAACGTCTTGCCAAGGAATTGGTGGATAAGCGCAAGCACGAAGCCAAAGAAGAACAGTTCAGCCATTACCAGAAGGTCACCTTGGATAACCTGTTCAGCCAAATGGAACAGGGCGAACGCAAGGAACTGGATCTGGTGGTGAAAGCGGACGTCAACGGTTCGGTAGAAGCGGTGAAGCAGTCTTTGGAAAAGCTCAGCAACGACGAAGTGCGGGTGCGGGTCATCCACGGCGGCGTAGGCGCCATCAACCGTTCCGATGTGATGCTGGCCCAGGCTTCCAACGCCATTATCATCGGCTTTAACGTGCGTCCCGACAACACCGCCAAGGAAATGCAGGCAGCCGGGGACGTGGAAATCCGGCTGTACCGGATCATCTACGATGCCATTGAAGATGTAGAACAGGCTATGAAGGGCATGCTGGAACCCAAGATTCGGGAAGTGGCTCTGGGCCAGGCCGAAGTGCGGGAAGTGTACCGGATTACTGGTGTGGGTACCGTAGCCGGCTGCTATGTCACCGAAGGCAAAGTGGCCAGAAACGCCTTAATCCGCTTGGTGCGGGACGGCGTGGTGCTCTGCGAAGACAAAATCAGCTCCCTGAAGCGCTTTAAGGACGACCAGAAAGAAGTGGCTCAGGGGTATGAATGCGGCATCGGACTGGAAAAATATAATGACATTAAGGTCGGGGACGTGTTTGAAAGCTTCATCCTGGAGGAATACCGGGATTAAGGCCCCGGCTCCTACAGGAGGGAAGAAATCATGGCAGGATTTAAGATGGGACGGCTCACCGAAGACATGAAGCGGGAGCTGTCCGCCCTAATCCGGGAGCTGAAAGACCCCCGGATTGACCCCATGCTCAGCGTGGTGAAGGTGCAGTTGGCAAACGACCTTTCCCACTGCAAGGTGTATGTCAGCACCATTCAGGGCATGGAACAGACCAAGACGTCGGTGAAGGGGTTAATCAGCGCATCCGGTTATCTCAAGCGGCAGATGGGCCAGCGGCTGCATCTGCGCAAGGTCCCGGAATTGACCTTTATTGCAGACGACTCCATCGCTTACGGAAGCCATATCATTCAAATGATGGAAGAATTGGAGCAGAAAGAAGGGGAGAATCATGATTCGTCTTTATGAGATCGCCAAGGCTTTGGAAGAACATCAGCGCATTGTGATTTTGACCCATGAGAATCCCGATGGGGATACCTTGGGCAGTGCATTTGCCCTGTACTATGCCCTCACCGCCATGGGAAAACAGGTGCGGGTGGAAAACTGCGGTCCCATCCCCACTCAGTTTTCCTATCTCACCGCCGATTACCGCCGGGAAGAATTTGAGCCGGACTGGATTTTGGCGGTGGATGTGGCGGATGTAAAGCTGCTGGGTTCCCTCCGTGGCCAGTACGAAGGGAAAATCGACTGCTGCATCGACCATCACCGGGAAAACCGCAGCGGCGCAAAGGAGTGCTATCTGGAATCCACCAGCGCCTCTACCTGCGAATTGATCTGGCTTTTGCTCCAAACCATGGATGCGGCCATTTCTCCCATGGTGGCAGACTGCCTGTTTACCGGAGTTATTACCGACACAGGCTGCTTCCAATTTTCCAACACCACTGCCCGCACCCATCGAATTGCCGCTCACTTAATGGAGCTGACCCCCCGAACCCCCTGGATTTGCCGGCGTTTGTTCGGCACCAAATCCAAAGCACGGTTGCAGGTGGAAAAACAGGCGTTGGAACAGATGGTGTTCTACCGCAAGGATACGGTGGCCTTTTTGACCATCTCGTTGGAGCAGCAAAAGGGAATCACCGGCGCAGATTTGGACGGCATCACCAGCATTCCCCGGTCGGTAGAAGGGGTGCTTATCGGTGTGGTGCTGAAGCAAAAGGACGAAAGCAGCTATAAAGTGAGTATGCGCAGCATTGAGCCTTACGATGTGTCTGTCATCTGCAAACAGTTTGGCGGCGGCGGCCATGCTTGTGCCGCAGGCTGTTTGATGCAGGGCACCGCCCAGGAGATTACCAAGCGCCTGCTGGACGCCATCAGCAAGGCCATGAACGAGGTAGAAGTTTGAACGGCATCATTTGTGTAAATAAACCGAAAGACTGGACTTCCTTTGATGTGGTGGCGAAGTTTCGGGGAATTGCCCGCACCAAAAAATGCGGCCACACCGGGACATTGGACCCTATGGCTACGGGAGTGCTTCCCATTTTGCTGGGAAACGCCACCAAACTCAGCAGCTTGATCCCCGACTCCGATAAAGGGTACTGTGCTGGATTTCAGCTGGGGGTGACCACCGATACCTTGGACTGCACCGGAACAGTGCTTTCTAGTGTGCCGGTGCAGGTTTCTGCCCAGCAGCTGGAAACGGCTCTGGAATCCTTTCGCGGAACCATTTCCCAGATCCCGCCTATGTATTCGGCGGTACAGGTCAACGGGCGGCGGCTTTACGATTTAGCCCGCAGTGGCCAGACTGTGGAACGCCCTTCCCGCACCGTTACCATCCATCAGCTGAATCTGCTGGATTACGATCCGAAAACAGGGGAGGGGAAGTTGGAAGTTTTCTGTTCCAAGGGCACCTATATCCGTTCTTTGGTGGATGATTTGGGGAAAGCCTTGGGCTGCGGAGGAATGCTAACCTCCCTGGTTCGCAGTCAGGCCAATGGATTTATCCTGGACGACTGCTTGACCTTGGAAGAATGCCAAAGGCTGGCAGATGCCGGGGAGCTGGAAGGACGTGTGCTGCCGGCGGACCGGGTGTTGAAAGAGCTTCCTGCCCTTTGGCTGAACCGTGTCCAGGCAGAAAAGTTCCGCCACGGGGTGAAGCTGGATCTCAACCGGCTTCGTCTGCCGAAGCAGGCAGAAGGCAACCTGCGGGTTTACGATTCTGACGGCCTTTTTCTGGGATTGGCCCGCTGCAACTGGGATGAAGCGGAACTGGTGATTGTCAAACTGCTGGCAGTGTGGCCGGAGGTGAAACAAAAATGATTTGTTATTCTCATTTGCAGCCAGCCCAAGGTTCTACCAGCATCGCCCTTGGCTTTTTTGACGGAGTGCACCGTGGACATCAAAACGTGCTTCATGCCGCATTGCAAGCTGCCGATCAAAACCATTTAACGCCGGGTGTTTTTACCTTTACTTTGGACAGCCAAAAGCCCAAATCCAAGCAGCAAAACCAACGGCTGCTCAGTCCGGAAGGGCAGCTTCAAAAACTGGAGGAAATGGGATTTGCCTGCTGTTGGCGGCCTGGTTTTGGAGAATTTCATCAACTGACTCCCATTCAGTTTGTGAAGCAAATTTTACAGGATACCATGCAGGCCAAGTTCGTTTATTGCGGGGAAAACTATCATTTCGGCGCCAATGCGGCAGGCGACGCCGGGTTGTTGGTATCTCTTTGCGCCTTGTTCGACATAAAGGCAGAGATTGTTCCCACCTGTGTGGAAAAGGGGGAGCCGGTGAGTTCCACCCGAATCCGCACTGCCATTCAAAACGGTGATATGGAATCGGCTAATCAGATGCTGGGGTATCCTTGGCAGTTTCGGGAAAAGGTGGTGCTGGGCAACCAGTTGGGCCGCACCATGAACTATCCCACCATCAATCAAATCTTCCCCAAGGAATTGGTGCTCCCCAAACTGGGAGTGTACATTTCCGCCACGGAAATCCACGGAAAACGGTTTCCTTCCATTACTAACATTGGATTTAAACCCACCATAGGTGGCGTGACTTCGCCTTTGGCGGAAACCCATATTTTGGATTATTCGGAAGAATTATATGGGCAGGAAATCACGGTTTTTCTGTATCGTTACCTGCGAGGGGAAAAGAAATTTGATTCCATTCAGCATCTCTTTGACCAAATCGCAGAAGATTCTCAAACAGGCCGGGAGTTTTTTCAGAAAAACCCCTTCCTTTTACACTAAAATTATGTTATACTAATAATTGCTGTCCGCAGATGGACAGCTTTACGCGAGCATGGCGGAATTGGCAGACGCGCTGGTTTTAGGGTCCAGTGTCCAAGACGTGCAGGTTCAAGTCCTGTTGCTCGCACCAAACCAACACCTCACAAATCCGGCACTTATGCTGGTTTGCGGGGTGTTTTATTTTGTAGAAATATGACATTTTTCTCAAAGAGAATTGAAACCACAGACAAAGTTTAGTATAATAAATCTAATAAAGTTCTGCCCACAGGAGGTGACGCCATTGGATCAAAGCAACTTAACTTCCCATTTGGAACGCCGGGAAGAACTGCGCAGAAAAATTAAAGCCTTCGGAGCCGCTTCCCTGACCGATGAAGAAAACCTGGAATTTTTGTTGAGCTATTGCACCAGGTCCGATACGGCACTGGCAGCTAATGCGTTGATGAAAGAATTTGGGTCGCTGAAACGGGTGATGGAATCCACGGTGGGCGCATTGGTGTCGGTGGAAGAGGTCACACCCCAGATGGCGCAGTTTCTCTTCCTGATTTCCCAAGCGCAGCGGGCAGTCTATGACCCAAGGCGCAGCCGAAAACCATTGGTTTTGAAAACGCCCCGGCAGTGGATGGATTTATTTCAAAAGCTCTACATCAATGATCCATTGGAAATCGTCCGGGTGGCTTATCTCAACCGAAATTATACCCTGCTGAGGGTAGTGACCATTTGCAGGGGCGAGCCTATGGCGGCTTCTCCCAGCAACCGTTTGATTTTGGAATCCGCTTTGGAAAACCCCGACAATACCTACGCTATTTTAGCCCACAACCATCCTCACTGTGATCCCATCCCTTCGGAGCCGGACCTGGATTACACCGGCAAAGTCAAATATGTCCTGCGCAGCGCCGGGGTCAAGCTGTTGGATCATGTCATTGTGGGGGATCGGAATACCGTGTATTCCCTCCGGGTGGCCGGGGATGTTTCCTGGCAAATCGAAGAAGAAACCTCTCCAAGATAACTCCCGGAGAGGCTTCCAATAATCTCAGTAATTTAAGAAAGTTTTCAAAATATCAGGGCCGAAGTCGATGTAAACGCCGGTCGCGGCAGCGTGGTCTTCGTCGTACACCTCCATGTCCGGGTGGAACTGTGCTTTGCTCTTGCGGTACATCAAAAAGGGTATGGGATCGGACACATGGGTGCGCAGCGCTAGGGGAGTGGCGTGGTCCGGCATAACCAAAATTCGGTAGTCCTCATAGTTTTCATCCAGGAAGTGCAGGCAGGGGGCAAGGATCTTTTCGTCGATCAGTTCCAGCGCCTTGACCTTGTTTTCCGGCTCACACCGGTGGCCGCATTCATCCGGGGCTTCCACATGAACGTAAACAAAATCGTGCTCCTTCAAAGCCTCCATTGCGGCCTGGGTTTTGCCTTCAAAGTTGGTGTCCAGATAACCGGTTGCACCCTCCACTTCAATCACGTCCATCCGGGCCAGCTTACCAATGCCCTTAATCAAGTCCACCGCAGAGATTACGGCGCCTTTCATACCGTACTTTTCTTCAAAGGCAGGCAGGGACACCGCCTTGCCGTCTCCCCACAGCCACATGGAGTTGGCGGGACGCAGCCCCCGTTCCACCCGCTTTTGATTCACCGGATGATCCTTGAGCACTTCATAGCTCTTTTCCATCATGGCCAGCAGTTTCTTACCAGCAGGGGTGGTGGGGAGGTGCTCGGTAATCTTCTGCCCGGAAATGTCGTGGGGCGGAGTCAAATCACCAATTTCCTGGGAACCGTTGTGCCAAATCAGGCAGTGGCGGTAGCTGACGCCGGTATACAGGGTAAACTCATCGCTGTCCACAAAAGCCTTTTTCAGAGCCTGAATCAATTCATCCGCTTCGGCGGTGGAGATGTCCCCGGCGCAGTAGTCTACCATGGTGCGCTGGGCATACTCTTCCTCTTGGCTGAGAGTCACCAGGTTGCAGCGCAGGGCGATGTCGGTGTCGTTCATGGCGATGCCGATGCTGGCGGCTTCCAGGGGGGAACGGCCGGTGTAGTACAGGTTGGGATCGTAACCCATCACCGAAAGGTTGGCCACATCGCTGCCCGGCTTAAAGCCGTCTCCCACGGTTTTCACCAATCCCACCAAGCCGTTTTGAGCCAGTTGGTTCATGGTAGGTTTTTTGGCCACGGTCATGGGGGTTTGGTTGCCCAAGGGGGCAAACTTGTAGTCCGCCATACCGTCGCAAAGTACGACTAAATTTTTCATGATCTTCTTCACCTGTGTCCTTCCAAATTTTCTGTGCTTTATCATAGCACAGGGAAATGCAAAATTCAAGGCCGCCAATCCGGGAAAAAGCGGCTGCAAAACCAAACCGACGGCAGTTTCACGGTTTTCCCCTTGAGGTATTCCAGTTCTTGCGCCGGGGTAGAAAAGCAAAAGGTCACCCGATAAGCGCAGAGAGCCTGATGCACCATGCCGTAACGGCGGTTTTCTTCTCCCAAGCCATATTTACCATCCCCCAGCAGAGGGTGGCCGATATGGGCCATCTGAGCCCGAATCTGATGGGTGCGACCGGTTTCCAGCCGGACCTGCACCAAAGACAGATTCCCGCTGCTGGTCAATACCCGATAGTGGGTAATGGCTGTTTTGGCGCCGGGCCGGGGAGCGTCAAATACCTTGACCCGGTTGGCACTGCTGTCTTTCAGCAGGTAATTTTTCAAGGTTCCCTGCTTCCTTCCGGGAACCCCTACCGCCACGCACAGGTATTCCTTTTGAACTTCCCGATTGCGTATTTTTTCGTTGAGGACGCGCAGAGCTGCTGCGGTTTTGGCCACGATAACCAGGCCGCAGGTGTTCCGGTCGATGCGGTTGCAAAGGGCGGGGGTGAAACTCTGCTCCTGTTTGGGATCGTATTCCCCCCGCTGATAGAGGGTGTGGAGCACCCGGTGAATCAAGGTATCCGGGGTGTTCCGGCTGTCTTCATGCACCACCAACCCCTGGGGCTTGTTCACCAGCATTACATTTTCATCTTCATACGCCACTTCGATGTTGGGCGGTGCAGCAAGAAAACCATACGCTTCCTGCTGGGGGAAAAATTCATCGTTGATATAAAGCTGGATGGTGTCCCCGGCTTGAAGTTTCTGGCGGATTTCCCCCCGTTTGCCGTTGACCTTGATCCGTTTTAACCGCAGATATTTATACATCAACCCCGCCGGAAGGCACGGCACTGCTTTTTGGAGAAATTTATCCAGCCGCTGTCCGGCGTCGTTTGGCTTGATCAGCAGTTCTTTCATGAACCCGTTTCTCTCCCTTCTGCTGTATCGGGTATTATTATAGCATAAAAAACCCGTTGGGTTTCCCTCGGTTTTTGCGAAGCAAAATGACCGGCCGGTCATTGGGCAGGTCAAGTGGGGAACCGTAATGATTGCCTTTGCCAATCATTATAGCATGTTTTTATTGTGGGACACAATCTTTTTTCCCAAATGCTTCGTCTTCAGTTCAGGAAAGTGAGGTATGGCCATGGCACAAAAAGGAGCCGCCCTGCACAGCGGGCACCGGGAACGGCTGCGCAAGAAAGTTTTGGAGCACGGCATTGATGTATTGGAAAGCCATGAAGTGTTGGAATTGCTGTTGTTTTACTCCATCCCCCGCCGGAACACCAACGGCATCGCACACGAAATGTTGGATGAATTTGAAACCCTTCCCGGAGTGCTGGAAGCTGCCAAAGGTCCACTGGAACAGATTTCCGGGGTTTCTGAAAAAACCATCTTTCTGCTCCGCTATCTGGACGAATTTTGGAATCTGCTGGAAGACCCCAACCGCAGACCGCCTCCGATAAAACTAAACACAGTGGAACGCTGGACCGGCTATTTTCAGCGATTGCTTTACCAACAGACCAGCAATTTAGTTCTATTAGCCTACCTGGACCAATCCTGCTGTTTGTTGGGCCAACAGGTGATCTGGGAGGGGAAGGGCGTTCCCTTTAAGGAGAAACAGGGAGATTACCGGAACCTGATCCGCCAAGCTCTAGTCAAAAACGCCGCCTATGCTTTGCTGGTGCGGCACCAGGCCCATTCGGCCGCCGTGATCCTGCCCCAGGATCGGGAATTGGTGCAGGCCCTGCAAGCTACCTTGAACAACCTGGGCGTGGTGCTGATAGATTATTTGATACTGGGCGCTCACTTTTCTTCCTGTTCGGTTTTGTTGTCTCAGGATGGCGCCCTGCTGCAAGAGGTCTGAACCCTGTCCGAAGTACATACCATTCCAAGAGGTGATGCAACGTGGAGCAGATCTTGGAACGCATTCATTCCCTGCTTTGGGGACCGGCTTTGCTGGCGGTGCTTTTGGGGCTAGGGCTGTATTTCGGGGCAAAAACCGGCTGGTTTCAGCTTCATCTGCTCCGCATCTTAAAGCAGACCTTATTTTACCGGCCCAAGAAGGGGGAATCCGAAGACGGAATTTCCTCCCGCCGGGCTGCCAGCGCTGCGTTGGCGGGAACGGTAGGCACCGGCAATATTATCGGCGTATCAGCCGCTTTGATGACCGGCGGGGCAGGGGCAGTGTTTTGGATGTGGGTCTCCGCTTTGCTTGGCATGGGGATCAAGTATGGGGAAATCCTGTTGGCGGTGTACTTCAAGAAAAAGTCCCCGGAACACACCAGCGGCGGGCCGATGTACTACATGGAGCAGGGACTGCACTGCAAGCCCTTGGCCGTTTGGTTTTCTCTGGCAGCCATTGGGGCGGCGCTGACCGGAGGCTGCTTTACCCAGGTGAATGCGGTTTGTTCGGTGTTGGGGGAGGAAAACACCTGGCGGTCCTTGGCGGCAGGAGGGGTGATCGCCCTGCTGGCGGGGCTCTGCATTTTCGGAGGGATCCGCCGCATCAGCCGGGTTACAGCGGTGCTGGTGCCGGTATTCAGTATTGTGTTTTTAGGGGCGGGGCTAGTGGTGATTTTCTGCTGTATCCCGCAGCTTCCTGCGGTATTTGCCACCATCTTTCAACAGGCGTTTTCTTTGGAAAGCGTGTCCGGAGGGCTTCTGGGCACCGGACTAGCGGTGTCTCTGCGCCTGGGCATGGCCCGGGGCATTTTCAGCAACGAAGCCGGCGTGGGCTCCTCGCCTATGGTCTATGCTTCCGGCAAGGAAAGCGACCCGGTGCGCCAAGGGCTTTGGGGCGTGCTGGAAGTGTTTTTGGACACCATTGTGATCTGTACGGTAACCGCCCTGGTGATCCTGCTGACAGTGGGAATCTCTCCCGCTCAAACGCCCATGGAACTGGTCAACTTGGCTTTTTCTTCGGTGCTGGGAGAATGGGCCAGGCCGGTGCTGGGGGTATCCATCTTTCTCTTTGCCTTTGCCGCCCTGTTGAGCTGGTGCTTTTACGGGGAGCAGGGAATTCGTTATCTGGGGAAGGGGAAGACCAGCGTGACGGTGTACCGGTGCTGCTTTGTTCTGTTTTGCTTTTTGGGGGCGCTGTACCCATCCCAAAGCGTTTGGCTTTTGGGGGATTGCTGCAACGGACTGATGCTTTTGCCAAACGTCATCGCCCTGCTGTTGCTGCGAAAAAAGGTAATTGAAGTGACCAAAACCTCCTCCCTCTACACAGTCTTGCGAACAACAAGAATCGTAAAGCGCCCTCGTATTGGACAAAATTACCAAAAATCAAAAAAGAGTTTATAATTTTTTTCCACTCCGACACTTGCTTTTTAAAAGCAAACATGCTATATTTGTTTCTGTGCTAAAAACACTTGTTTTTGTGGGGTGGACGGAATGAATCAGCCTCAAAAGGTTTTGGTGCAGGTGGATGTGCTTCCGGAAGTATTCCGCAAGGTCCTGGAAGCCAAACAGTTAATTGCCACCCGGCAGGCGAAAAATTCCACAGACGCCTGCCGCATGGTAGATTTAAGCCGAAGCGCCTTTTACAAGTACAAAGACTGCATCAGCTTTTACGATGAAATGCAGGTGGAGCAGACCATGGCTTTGTACTTCCGTCTCAGCGACCAACCGGGCGTGCTTTCCGGGGTGCTGAAGATCCTCAGCGATCACGGAGCCAATATTTTGACGGTGACCCAAAACCTGCCTTTGGACCAGGTGGCCGCCGTTACCGTAACCATCCGGATCGACCGAAAAACAACGGACTTAACGGCGCTGTTCGATCAGTTATCGGAAGAGCCGGGGGTTATTGAATTCCGCAAGATCTAATTATTCTGCACACAGAAAACGGGAAGGGGAAAACCAATGATTTATATGGCAGTTATGGGCCACGGCACCGTGGGAAGCGGTGTGGTGGAGGTGATTCACACCAACAAGTTCCAGGTAGAGAAAAACCTGGGGGAGCAGGTCTGCATCAAGCGGATTCTGGATTTGAGAGAGTTTGACGTCCCGTACGCCAACCTGTTTACCAAGGATTTTAACGACATCCTGGAAGATGAGGACATCACCGTGGTGGCGGAAGTCATGGGCGGCATCCACCCGGCCTATGAGTTTACTAAAAGCCTGTTGGAGCGGGGCAAGAGCGTCTGCACTTCCAACAAAGAGCTGGTGGCGGCCAAAGGGGCGGAGTTGCTCCAAATTGCCAAACAGAACCATGTAAATTATTTCTTTGAAGCCAGCGTAGGCGGCGGCATCCCCATTATCCGGCCGCTGCACACCTGTCTGGCAGCCAACCGGATTGAAGAGATTGCCGGTATCTTAAACGGCACCACCAACTTCATCCTCACCAAGATGATCCACGATAAAATGGATTTTTCCGACGCTTTGAAGCTGGCCCAGGAGCTGGGTTATGCGGAACGCAATCCCAGCGCCGATGTGGACGGCCACGATGCCTGCCGAAAGATCTGCATTTTGGCGGATCTGGCCTACGGCAAAAATGTGGCGCCGGAAGCGGTGCACACCGAAGGCATCAGCTCCATTTCCCTGCGGGACGTGGCTTATGCCGATGCGGCAGGGTATTCCATTAAGCTGATCGGCCGGGCCAAGCCGGAAGGGGACGGGCTGCTCTGCATGGTGAGCCCGGCACTGCTTCCCAAAGAAAGCCCCTTGGCAGGCATCAGCGGGGTGTTCAACGGCATTTTGGTTCGGGGCAACGCCATTGGCGATGTGCTGTTCTACGGTCAGGGCGCCGGGAAGCTGGCCACTGCTTCTGCCGTGGTGGCGGATATGATCGACATGGCCAAGAGCAAGGACTATGTTTCCAGCCTGAGCTGGGTGGATGATGGGAAAAACTATGTGGTGGATTACAAAACTACCAGCGTTGCTTTCTACGTCCGCCTTCAAGGCAAGGATCTGCGCAATCAGATTTACCGGCAGTTTGAACAGGTCACCTTTATTGAGCATTTGCGGGAAGCGGAAGATGAGATCGCTTTCATTACTCCGGCCATGGTGGAAAAAGATTTTTACAGCAAAATCGCAGCCCTTTCTTCCCACGGGGTGCAGTTGAAAAACTCCATTCGAGTATTAGATTATGGAAAGGCAACCGAATAAACCGATGATAAAAATTCAAATTCCGGCTACCAGCGCCAACCTGGGGGCAGGCTTCGACTCTTTGGGGCTGGCGGTCAATCTTTACAACTATATTGAAATGGAACCCTGGGACCGGCTGGAAATCTCCTCCGCAGACAACACGCAGGTTCCCACCGATGAAAGCAATCTGGTGTACACCTCGGTAAAGTATCTTTTCGATCTTTGCGGAAAACCTTTGGAAGGGCTTCGGATTCGCCAGACCAACAACATTCCCATGACACGGGGACTGGGAAGCTCTTCTGCCTGCATCATCGGAGGACTGTATGGCGCCAATGTGCTGTTGGGCGGCCCCTTTAATACCGATGAACTGGTGGACATTGCCGCTCAAATCGAAGGACACCCGGACAACACCACGCCGGCCCTGCTGGGAGGGATTGTCACTGCTGCCTTTTCCGAAGGAAAGCATGTATACTGGACCAAGCAGGAAATCTACCGCCATTTGGACTTTTACGCCGTGGTGCCGGACTTCGAGCTGAGCACTGAAAAGGCCAGGGCGTGCCTGCCCAAGACGGTGTCCCACGAGGATGCCCGGTACAATTTGGCCAGGGCGGCGCTGTTCAGCGCTTCGCTGCTGCAAGGAAAATATGAAAACCTGCGGATCGCCGTCCACGACCGGCTACACCAGCCCTTCCGGATGAAGCTGATCCCTCACAGTCACGAAGTGTTTGAGCAGAGCCATGCGCTGGGTTCTTATGCCGCTTATGTCAGCGGTGCCGGCCCTACTTTAATGAGCATTGTCTCGGCGGAAAATCAAAGGTTCGAGCCAGGAATGCGAGCTTTTTTGGATGCAAAAGGGCTTACCGGCTGGCGGATCATCCGCCTTTCTATTGACAACCAGGGCACCCATGTGGTGCTGTAAATCAACCAACCGAAACAAAGGCAGGAGGTACTTGAAAGATGGGTCTTATTGTACAAAAATTTGGCGGAACTTCGGTGAAGGACGCAGAGCGCATTTTTAATGTGGCACGCATTGTCACCGACACCTACGCCAAGGGCAACGATGTGGTGGTAGTGGTTTCCGCCCAAGGTGACACCACCGACGATCTCATCGCCAAGGCAGCAGAAATCAACGATCATCCCAGCAAGCGGGAGATGGACGTGCTGTTAAACACCGGCGAGATGATTTCCATTTCTCTGCTGGCCATGGCTATCGAAAAGATGGGCTATCCGGTGGTGAGCATGACTGGTTGGCAGGCCGGGTTTGTCACCACTTCTGATTACGGAAATGCCAGGATCCGCCGCATTGAAGCGGAACGGCTCAACCGGGAGCTGGATCGGCACACCATCGTGATTGTGGCAGGTTTCCAGGGCTTGAACCGCTACGACGATCTCACTACTTTGGGGCGGGGCGGTTCCGACACCAGCGCCGTGGCTTTGGCGGCGGCGCTCCATGCGGATCGCTGCCAGATCTATACCGATGTGGACGGCGTCTACACCGCCGACCCTCGGATCGTTCCCAATGCCAAAAAGCTGGATGAAATTTCTTACGATGAAATGCTAGAGTTGGCCAGCTTGGGCGCACAGGTGCTGCACAACCGCAGCGTGGAAATGGCGAAGAAGTATAACGTGAAGCTGGAAGTGCTGTCCAGCTATGAAGAGAAACCCGGTACTGTTGTGAAGGAGGTCATTCAAGTGGAAAAAATGTTGATTAAAGGTGTGGCGAAGGATGACGATGTAGCTCGTCTGGCGCTGATCGGTGTTCCGGATAAACCGGGTATTGCGTTCCAGGTATTCTCCATGCTGGCCAAGGATAAAATCAATATTGATATTATTTTGCAGTCCATCGGCCGTGACGGCACCAAGGACATCAGCTTGACGGTACCCATCTCCCAAAAAGACGCTGCGGTGGAGTGTCTGAAGCGGGAACAGAAGCTGTTCGGCGCCCAGGACGTGGAAGTGGACGACACGGTTTCCAAGGTGTCCATTGTGGGCGCCGGTATGCAGTCCAATCCCGGCGTAGCAGCCAAGATGTTTGAAGCTCTGTATGAAAAGGAAATCAACATCCGTATGATCTCTACTTCGGAAATCAAGATCAGCGTATTGATTGACCGGGATAAGAGCAAAGAAGCGGTTCGTGCCATTCACGACGCATTTTACGGCGAAGAGTAAGGACATAGAAAACCGGACTGGAAACAGTCCGGTTTTTTCCAGGAAGTTGGGAGGAAAGCGATCATGAATTTGTCTTTTGTGGGATTTGATTTGGATGGAACCTTGGTAAATACCTTAGAGGACCTTCATTATGCCACCAATTACGCCCTTTCTCAGCAAGGTCTGCCCCAGATTACCTTGGAGCAGACCCGGCAATTTGTGGGCAATGGAGTGGTGCTATTGCTCAAACGTGCTTCCGGCAGTGACGATCCGGCGTTGGTGGACCGGCTGCACCAGGGCTTTAACACCTATTATGCAGATCACTGCACCGATCATGTCAAGCCCTATCCCGGCGTACCGGAAGCGGTAGCGCTGTTAAAGCAGGCTGGGGTAAAGGTGGCGGTGCTCACCAATAAGCCCAACGAATTTGTTTCCAAGATTCTTTCCGCCTGTTTTCCCCAGGGTAGTTTTGACGCCATGCTGGGACAGACCAACCGCTTTCCCACCAAACCAAACCCGGAATCCCTGCATTATCTGATGGAACAGCTTCAGGTACCCAAAGACGCAAAATGTGTCTATGCTGGAGATTCCGATGTGGATATCAAAACCGCCCGCAACGCAGGGCTGATCAGCATCAGCTGCACCTGGGGTTTTCGCTCCAAAGAAGAACTAATCCCGCTCCATCCCGATTATTTTGCAGAAACCGGGGCTGAGCTGGAAGAGGTGCTCCGCAAGTTGCTGTGAGACCTGTTATACATGAAAATTTAACACCTGTTACGTTGAATCGACACGAAACTTATGCTATAATAAAGCTATATTTTTGAAGAGAAGCAGGTTTCTCCTGCATCTCTTTTAGTTTTTAGGATTACGAGAAAGGCGAAACAGATGGAACAGTATCACGGTATCAATTGTCCAATTTGCGGAAAACCGTTAGAGGATGGAAGGGAAATCTCAGTGTGTCCGGAATGCGGTGCACCTTATCATAAAGAGTGCATTCAAAAACGAGGAAGTTGCTGTTTTCCGGAACTGCACCGTCTTCATGAAAATTGGCAGCCGGACGGTTCTGCTTCCGGCAGTTCCCGTTCTTCCTCTTCCTCCGAAGAGACCTGCCGCTGCCCCAACTGCGGCAAAGAAAACCCCATCAGCGGGGTGTTTTGTGTCAACTGCGGTGCTCCTCTGCAAAGCGACGCCTCCAGGCAGTACCGTCAGCGGTATTATCAGCAAAACGGCGGTTACGGCTCAGGTTCTCCCTTTGAACAAGGACCAGAAGGGGGCTATCAAGGCTCGCCCTTCGGTCAGCCCGGCATGGGACAGGGACCCGGAGGCATGGGTGGCTTTGGTCCTGCAGGACAGTCCGGGGGATTCGGCCCCAATGTTTATTCCCCCTTTGCCGGTATGAATCCGGAGGAAAAGCTGGACGACATCGCCGTGACCGACTACGCTTTGTTTGTCGGGCAGAACACACATTACTTTCTCCCTCGTTTCAAGCTCATGGCAGAAGGGAAGAAGGTCCTGCCCAACTTCTCCGCCTTCCTGTTCAGCGGGTTTTATTTCCTTTACCGTAAAATGGTGTTGTGGGGGATTTTGCTGCTGTGCATGGACGTATTGCTTTACCTGCCTTCTGTGATGCTCATGGTCAATGCAGTGCAGTATGCCATCAATCCAGAAGCTGTTTTGATGTTTAACCCCGATGTAGTATCCAGCATGAGTATGGTTGCCAGTTTCATCTCCATTGCCCTGAATGTGGTGCTCTGTTTGTTTACCAACCGGCTTTATTATGCGTTTACCAAAAAGAAAATCAATGGCATCAAAGCAAAAGAGTCAGACATTAGCCGTCACAGCCAATTAATTCAGAAGCGCGGTGGCGTGTTAAAGGTATTGATTCCCATTTTGCTGGTGGCATACTTTGTTCTGTATATCGGCATTCAGTATATGGTGCTGAATTTGATGGGATAGTTTTTTAGAATTGCAGTCACAGCTCGGTGAGAGAAATCTTGCCGGGTTTTCCATTTAAAAAGCCGAGTCTCTTTTGCGGATGGATTTAAGAATAAATTGTGAATTTTTTATAGGTTTCTTTTGAATTCTTTATTGACAGACTGTAAGAGATATGGTATACTAGATTTAGTTCATGGGAAAAGTTGGTTGATGTGTTACTGGCTTTATTCCGTGACTTTAAGATTTTTCAAAGGAGAAAGAGTTATGAATCAGAACAATGGTAAGGGCATGAGCATTGCCGCATTGGTTTGCGGCATTTTGGGCGTTGTCTTGTGCTGGGTGCCGATTGCCAGCTGGGTAGTTTTGGTATTATCCATCTTGGGCATTGTATTTGGTGCAAATGGCATGAAGAAGTGCAAAGCTACCGGTCAGTCTCAGGGACTGGCAATTGCCGGTTTGGTCTGCGGTATTGTTGGCGCTGTATTCTCTCTTATCGGCGCTATTTGCACTACTTGCACGATGTGTGCTGTATGCAGCTACGGCAGCAGTATCTCTAGCTTAGCTTACTACATGTAATTCACTTCGCGCAGAAATATAAGCGTCTGCTTTGGCAGGCGCTTTTCTCTTATCATCACCCTCAAAACAGGAGGAGACATTCGTAATGATAGGAAACATCGAAATTTTAGGCAGAGAAATCAGCAGCTATGGGATCTTGGCTTTGATTGGCGCACTGGCTGCCGGGGTCTTCTGTTACCTGATGGCAAAACGAAAAAAAATGGATGAAGTCAATATGGTGTTTATCCTGTTGTTTGCCGTAATTGGCGTCTTTATCGGCGGACATTTGGTTTACGCTTTGACCAATATCCCATATTTCTACCTTATTGGCCGTATCCATGATTGGGATTCCTTCCTGGTTATTATGGGAAGCATCTTCGGCGGACAGGTGTTTTACGGCGGTTTATTGGGCGGCATTGCTGCAGGAGGTATCGCGGCTAAGGTCATGAAGGTCAAGCCATTGGGCGGCTACACAGATATTTTGGCTTGTGCCGTACCGTTGTTCCATTGCTTCGGGCGGATTGGCTGTTTTGTAGGCGGCTGCTGCTACGGCGTGGAATGGGAACACGGCATTACTTTCCACAACAGTATGTTGGAAATTGCCAACGGTGTGCCTCGGTTTCCGGTGCAGTTGGTGGAAGCAGGATTTAACCTGCTGCTATTCCTCTTTCTGCTTTGGATGCTGCAAAAGGGGAAAATGAAGCATTATTTGTTCTTCCTCTACCTTGCCATCTATGCCGTAGGGAGGTTTATCCTGGAATTCTTCCGCGGGGACACCTATCGAGGTGTTTGGTTCGGCGTGTCCACTTCTCAGATCATCAGCATCCTGATTTTACTGTTCTGCGGGGTATTTGGGCTGTACAAACTTCTCCAATCCCGCAAAGCCAGAAAAATTGAATCTTAAAACCCAATCTGCGGATAAAATAAACCAGCCTTGCCAATCAGAACAAGGCTGGTTTTGCATTTTTCGAATCACGAAAATAGAGGAAATTCGTCTAAAAGTTTTCCAGCAAAGACTTATAGAAATCGCAGTAATCCTTGCGGTCCTGAGCGGTAAATTCCATAGCTTCGCGAGGATGTCGGTTGAGCTGCCCGGTGAACATGTACTGCAAATCGTACCCCCATTGAATTCCTTGTTCCTTTAAAGGAAGCATATATTTTTCAATGAAGGTCAACAGAGCATACAAATTGTATTTGGGGTTTTTCAAGAAGCCCAGCAGCAGTTCCATGGCACAGTTTCCGGCGCCCCGGCCCATACCTTGCGCTGTGGCGTCCAGGTAGGAAACGCCGTAGGACAGGGCTTCAATGGTATTGGCAAAGGCCAGATTTTGATTGTTGTGGGCATGGAACCCTGCCTTCTTTCCCGCTTTATCTGTCGCTTTCAGATACTTTTCCGCCAAAGCAGAGGTATTTTCGGGATACAGGGAACCGTAGCTGTCCACCAGATAGATCACATCCACGCTAGAACCGCAGAGCATTTCCAAAGCCTGTTCAATCTGATTGCTGTCGCACTGGGAAACGGCCATAATGTTGCAGGTGGTTTCATAACCCAGATCGTGGAGATATTCAATCATTTCCATGGCGGCGGGAATTTGATGAATGTAGCAGGCCACCCGTACCATGTCAATGACGCTGTCCTTTTTGGGCAGGAAATCGGTTTTGAAATCGCACCGGCCCACATCAGCCATCACAGCAATCTTCAAGTCAGAAATATTGTCTCCCACAATGGAACGCAGGTCCTCTTCTTTGCAGAATTTCCATTTTCCGAAATCTTCTTCCCGAAACAGCTTCCGGCTGGCTTTATAGCCAAACTCCATATAGTCTACGCCGCTTTTGATGTTAGCTTTGTAAAGTTCGGTAACAAATTCATCGGTAAATTGGAAATTGTTGCAAAGCCCGCCGTCCCGGATGGTTGCATCCAGAACTTTGATGTCGTCCCGCACTTCCATGAGGTTTCCTTTTCTTGGTGCCATTGTTTTGCTCTCCTTATTTTTATGCTTTAACGTTTTAAATCAAGTTAGTGCTATTATTATAACACATCATAAGAAAAAAGTCAAAAAAGGCCGGTACGGATTTCCGTACCGGCCTTTCAGCCAATGAACAATTATTTGTTGGGATAATCGGCAGTGCCGTAGTAAGCCTTCAGGTACAGGTCCTTTAGCTCGCTCACCAGGGGATAACGGGGGTTGGCAGTGGTGCACTGGTCGGAGTGAGCCTTGTCGGCCAATTCGTCCACACCAGCCAGGAATACTGCTTCGTCCACGCCAGCTTCCTTGATGCTTGCCGGAATGTGCAGATATGCATTCAAATCCCGAACCGCCTTAATCAAGCTGGCCACACCTTCTTCAGTGGTGGAGCAGGGAAGACCCAAAATCTGAGCAATGGTTGCCAAACGCTGATCGGCAATGAAGTGGTTGTACTTGGGCCAGGTGGCGAATTTCACCGGCTTAGTGGCATTGTATTCGATCACCCAAGGCAACAGGATGGCGTTAGCACGTCCGTGGGGGATGTGGTATTCACCGCCCAGTTTATGAGCCAAGGAGTGGTTGATGCCCAGGAAAGCGTTAGTGAAGGCCATACCCGCAATACAAGAAGCGTTGTGCATCTTTTCTCTTGCCAGAGCACGGCGATGAGGATCTTCGCAATCGTAGGAATCCCGGAGATAATCAAATACCAGTTTGATGGCATTGATTGCCAAACCATCGGTGTAATCGCTGGCCAGAACAGAAACATACGCTTCGATGGCGTGGGTCAAAACGTCCATGCCACAGTCCGCAACCAGGCTCTTGGGCAGGCTCTGCACAAACTGCGGGTCAATGATGGCCACGTCAGGAGTCAGTTCGTAGTCAGCCAGAGGATACTTGATATTGTTCTTTTTGTCGGTGATAACCGAGAAGGAGGTTACTTCAGAACCAGTACCGGAAGTGGTGGGGATACACACCATCTGAGCTTTTTTACCCAGGTTGGGGAAGTGATAGGCACGCTTCCGGATGTCCATGAATTTCAGACGCAGGCCGGTAAAGTCCACATCGGGGTGTTCATAGAACAGCCACATACCCTTGGCTGCGTCCATGGCAGAACCGCCGCCCAAAGCAATGATCACGTCGGGCTGGAACTGGTTCATCATATCCACACCGCGCATAATGGTCTCCACGCTGGGATCGCTTTCCACATCGGAGAAGATTTCAGAATGGCAGTGCTGAGGACGCTTTCTCAAATAATGCAGCAGTTTATCTACGTTGCCCAATTTCACCATAGTGGGGTCGGTAACGATGAAAGCTCTGGAGATATTGGGCATTTTTTCCAGATACTGAATGGAATCGTCTTCGAAATAGATTTTCGGGGGAACTTTGAACCACTGCATATTGACTCTCCTTTTTGCAACTCTCTTGATGTTCACCAGGTTGTTGGCGGAGACGTTGGAAGTAGTGGAGTTCTGGCCGTAAGAGCCGCAGCCCAAGGTCAAAGAAGGCATATTGGTGTTGTAGATATCACCGATACCGCCGTGAGTGGAAGGAGAGTTTACAATAATCCGGCCGGCAGGCATAGCGCTGCCATAACGGTCAGCCATTTCCATATCGCCGGTGTGGATGGCAGCAGAGTGGCCCATACCGCCGATTTCCAGCATGGTCTTAGCAGTGGCAAAACCTTCTTCTTCGCCATTGACCACGATCATACCCAGAACAGGGGAGAGCTTTTCTTTGGACAGCGGCACATCCAACCCAGCATGAGGAATCTTAGCCACAATAATCTTGGTGTTGGGGTCGATGTCCAGACCAATCTGCTTGGCAATCCAGCAGGGGGACTGACCCACGATAGCGCCGTTGAGGGCATGATTCTTGGCGGCAGGGAAGCAGAACTCGCTGAGTTTTTCCGTCTCTTCCGGAGTGGTGAAATAGCAGTCATTGGCCTTCAAGATGGCTTCAAACTGATCGGCAATTTCAGCGTCCACAATGGCGGCCTGTTCCGAAGCGCAGATCATGCCGTTGTCGAAGCTCTTGGACAGCATGATGTCGTTGCAGGCCTGTTCCAGGTTGCAGGATTTGTTCACATAAGCAGGCACGTTGCCGGGGCCTACGCCCAGAGCCGGTTTACCAGCGCTGTAAGCAGCCTTGACCATGCCAGGACCACCAGTGGCCAAGATTAAAGACACACCGGGATGGTTCATCAAATAGTTGGTTGCTTCAATGGAAGGATATTCAATCCACTGAATGCAGTTTTCCGGAGCGCCGGCTTTCACAGCAGCCTCCAGAATAATCTTTGCAGCGGCAACAGAGCACTGCTGTGCGCCGGGATGGAAGCCGAAGATAATGGGGTTACGGGCTTTAATGGCGCAGAGAGACTTAAAGATTGTGGTAGAAGTAGGATTGGTTACAGGGGTTACGCCGCAGATAACGCCGATGGGTTCAGCAATTTCCAAATAGCCTTCCAATTCGTTGTCGTTGACAATGCCAACCGTCTTCATATCTTTGATGCTGTGCCAGATATATTCGGTGGAGAACATATTCTTGATGATCTTGTCCTCATAGATACCGCGCTTGGTTTCTTCCACCGCCATCTTGGCAAGCTTCATGTGGTTGTCCAAACCGGCCAAAACCATCTGGTGACAAATGTGGTCGATTTGTTCCTGGGTGTAGCTCATGAACTGATTCAGAGCTTCCTTGGCTTTCGCTACATGCTCGTCGATGACCTGCTTGACGTCAATCTTCTGTTCGGTCTCAACGGCAGCTTCTTTTTTCGCCATATCACTGTACCTCCATCTGTATTGCCGCCATCCCGCTGTCCAGAATCAGACGGCATTGTTAAAATCTTAACAATATAATAATATCTGAATTTTCGGCAGATGTCAAGGGTATTCTGTGAATTCTGCTACTTTTCTATGGTACAAAATCAGCGCCAAAATCCTCTTATTTTTGTAACAATATCCAAAAACCCCTGCCTTGGATTTAGTGTCTCCCATCAAAATCACGATTTTCAGGAAATTTTTGGAGAATCAATCATTTTTATCATTGCTATCAGCCAACGCGACACCGGAACTATCCTCACTGAAAGAGGACTGTGCGTCTTGTTTTGCGGCCTTTTTACCATTTCCGCTCCCACGAACATTGGCCAATGGTGATGCGTCCATTGTTTTCTGCACCTGCTGATTGGAAACGTGGGTGTAGATTTGGGTGGTGCTCAAGCTGCTGTGTCCTAAAATTTCCTGTAAAACCCGAATGTCCGCATCGGTGTAGCGGTACATTAATGTGGCAGCGGTGTGACGCAGCTTGTGAACGGTATAGCCCTTTTCCGCCAAACCAGCTTTTTGAAAGGCTTGATTGACAATCCGTTCCACCTGTCGGTTGCAGATTCGATTTCCTTGGGAGGATAAAAACAGGGCTTGTTTATCAAAATGCTTGGCCTGGGAAGCAATCTGGCTGCGCTGCGGCAGATACTGCTGAATGGCGTCCAGGCAGGCGGCATTGAGGTAAACCACACGTTCCTTGTTTCCTTTGCCCCGCAGCAATACCGTGGAGTCTTCCGGACGCTCCCGATTGATCTTCAAATCGGAAAGATTTAATCCCACCAATTCGCTGAGACGCATCCCGCAGTTGAGAAACAGCACGATCATGCAGTAGTCCCGCAGAGGATATTTGCCGGAAACTGCTTGCAGCAACTCCAAACTTTCTTCTAATTGCAGATATTTTGGAAGTGCCTTTTTGGGGCTTGGCAGTTCCAGCTTTTCCGTGGGATTGCTTTGGATCAGCTGCTGGTTGGACAGATATTTATAGAAAGTCCGCAAACAGGAAGTTTTCCGGGATCTGGCGGCAGGACTGTTGCTGCGCTGACTTGCGGTATAGTGAAGAAACTCATAGAGGTCCGAAACTGTGGCTTTTCGGATTAAATCCAAGGAAACTCCATCAATAGGAATGTCTGAAAACGAAACAGATTCATCCACCAGATTAAAGTGCAGCAGCAGAAATCGGAAGAAGGTTTTTAAATCTTGGGCGTATGCCGCAACAGTTTTTGGCGAGCGTCCGCGCACCGTTTCCATATAAAACAAAAAATCCCTGGCAAACTGCGGATATTCCTGATATGCGGCTGCCATTGTAAATCCCGTCCTTTCCAGTTGTGTAAATCCCCTTAATGTCGCTAAATATTTATTTAGCGACTTACTAATATTATTTTACCCCGCTGCTCCATTCTTGTCAAGAAAAACTGAAAGGGCTTTCTGCAACTGATCCGGGATTCTATCCGGGAAATTTTCCCGGCGCATACTAGGGCGAATTTTGTCTTTTACTTAATTTTTTAACGCCAAGCGATACATACTCCTTTTTTGGGCAAGCAGGTTTCCGGAAATTCAAAGAATATTCATTTTTTCTTCAAAAGGGATTGACATTTTCTTGAGAATCGGTAAAATGTGTCTTGTAAAGAACGAAGGCGTTCGAGTGGTTACCCGCTCTGACGCCTTCTTTTTTTGCGAATTTTTTGAGGAAATGAGGTATCAACTATGGACTTTGGAAGCAATGCATTCATCCTGATTTGCGCTGCTCTCGTGTTTTTAATGACACCGGGTCTGGCATTTTTCTATGGCGGTTTGACCCGCCGGAAAAATGTAATCAACACAATGGCGGCGTGCGGCGCCATCATGGGCGTCACGGTGGTTCTGTGGATTTTGATAGGTTTCTCCCTATCCTTTGGCGCAGACCACGGCGGAATCATCGGCGGATTTGAATACATTTGCCTGAACGGGCTGGATTTTGAAACCGCTTTGGATTATGCACCCAGCCTTTCTTCCCTGACCTATGTGGTATTCCAGATGATGTTTGCCATGATTACGGCCGGCATCTTAACCGGTTCCGTGGCAGGCCGGATGAAGTTCAAGGCACTGTTCTTCTTCATCATCCTGTGGTCCTTCGCTGTGTACTACCCCCTGGCTCACATGGTTTGGGGCGCCGACGGTTTCCTGGCCAGCATTGGTTCTGTGGACTTTGCAGGCGGCAACGTGGTACACATCAGCTCCGGTGTTTCCGGTTTGGTTCTGGCTCTCCTGCTGGGCAGACGCCGGGGCGTGGAACACGCTCCCTACCGTCCCCACAATGTGCCCTACGTCTTTTTGGGCGCTGGCCTGCTGTGGTTTGGCTGGTTCGGCTTCAACGCCGGTTCCGCTTTGGAAGCCAATGGTCTGGCAGCGCACGCTTTCACCACCACGGCGGTTGCTTCCGCTACCGCAATGCTGGTCTGGATGCTGCTTGACGTGATCAAGACCGGCAAACCCACTCTGGTGGGCATCTCCACCGGCCTGGTAGCAGGCTTGGTTGCCATCACTCCCGGCGCTGGTTATGTTCCTGTCTGGTCCGCCTTTATTATCGGCGCAGTGGTCAGCCCCTTGTGCTTCTTCGGCATCAGCCTGCTGAAGCAGAAGCTGAAAATCGACGATGCTCTGGATGCTTTCGGCTGCCACGGCATCGGCGGTATCTGGGGCGGCATCGCCACCGGCCTGTTCGCCCGCAGCGACATCAACTCTGTTGCCCAGTGGGACGGCCTGGTCTTCGGCGACGTAAACCTGTTCCTGGCTCAGCTGGCCGGCATCGGCATCTCCATTGCAGTGGCTGTGGTCGGCACCCTGATCTGTGCCGGTATCGTCCGGATCTTCACCAAACTGCGTGTAGAACCCAAGGAAGAACTGATTGGCATGGATACTACCCAGCATGGTGAAAACGCCTATCCGTCCTTCAATGGTCTGGACTAAGTAAGGAGGTAACCTAATATGATGTACAAGGTGGAAGCAATCGTTCGGGAAGAAAAGCTGGAAGACATCAAGGCTGCCTTGGATCAGATTGAAGTCAACGGCGTCACCGTGTCCCAGGTGATGGGATTCGGCGTGCAGCGTGGCTACCACTCCGTGGTCCGCGGACAGGAAGTGGATGTGATGATGCAGCCCAAGATCAAGTTTGAGATCGTGGTCTCTTCCGAAGAATGGAAGGATAAAACCGTCAAAGCCATTATGAATGAAGCAAAAACCGGCGAGATCGGCGACGGCAAGATCTTCGTGTATGAGATCAAGGAAGCCATCAAGGTTCGTACCGGTGAAACCGGCTACGACGCCCTTCAGTCCAGCATTTAATTCAAAAACTAAAACAAAGCAATAAACTTACAGCACCTCTGTCTGAAAGAACCAGGCGGAGGTGCTGTCTTTTGTTTTTTTATTTAGCGGAACGGCGGTTGCTTTTGGAAGGCACACTGGTCACGCTTTGCTTCGCCCCTTCCCTCTCCGGACCGCAGAAATCCCGGCCGGTGCTGACAATGTACAGTTGGGTGGGCCGGGCCAAAAGTGTTCCCAACACCAGCACTACAAACGACCCCACCATGCTTAACACAAAGATTTGTTTTCCGCTCATGAACCATCCTCCTTTTGGGACCATCAACTTCCCGGTCAACGGTTTTCAGAAATCTGTTTCCACCGGTTGCCCTGCTTTTGGCGGCAACTTTGATTCGCAAAGACCGGTAGAAATTCCAGCTTTAGCAATCATTATGCCATAAAGCATCTGTTGGGTTTCCGCCGGGTTTCGCCCTTCGGCGAAATGCCGCCCCTACTTTTCGGCCGGCAAGGTGGGAACCGTAATGATTGCCTTTGGCAATCATTATGCCTTGGAGCATCCGTTGGGTTTCCGCCGGGTTTCGCCCTTCGGCGAAATGCCGCCCCTGCTTTTTGGGGCGGCAAGGCGGGAACCGTAATGATTGCCTTCGGCAATCATTACGCCTTGGAGCATCCGTTGGGTTTCCGCCGGGTTTCGCCTTTCGGCGAAATGCCGCCCCTACTTTTCGGGCGGCAAGGCGGGAACCGTAATGATTGCCTTCGGCAATCATTATACCATGCTGCCTTTTTGAATGACAACGGGAAAACGGTCGACGCCCATGAGCAATTTGCTGTTTCCGATTTTGGAATTCTTATCCAGGATGCAAAATTCCAGTACGGCGTTTTCCCCCACCGTGGAATCCCTCATAATGACGGAATTTTTAATGGTGGCCCCCTTCTCCACTGTGACCCCTTGAAACAGGATACTGTTGAATACATTTCCCTGGATGCGGCAGCTGTCGGCAATGATGCTGTTGCTCACCGTGCAATCCGGCTCATACCGCACCGGCACACCGGAGGAGGTGCTGGTATACACCGGCCAATCGGTACGGAACACCTGTCGCTGTACCTCCGGATCTAGAAAATCCATGCTGCATCCCAGGTATTCCTGTACCGAATCCACCATGGCGGCGTAGCCCTTCAGCTCAAAAAGTTGGCAACGCAGGGAATGAAATTGTTCTGCCAGCACATTGCGCTCGAAGCTGATGGTGCTGTCCATATGAGCCTGTTCCGTTAAGCGGATCAGAAGGTCCCGTCTCAACAGGTAGGTGTTCAGCCCGGTGTATCCCTCCTCTTCGGTAAAACAGTTGATCAGCACCTGTGTCACCCGACCATTGCGATCCGCTTCCAGCACCAGGTTTTGATGGTGAGGACTGTTTTGCCGCAAAGAACCTTTGTGAGCCAGGATGGTGATGTCTGCTTTAGAAGTGCAGTGGCACTCCAGCATATGGCGATAGTCCAAGCTGAACACCAGATTGCTGTCGCTGAGTAGAACGTATTCCGCTTGACTGTGCTTTAAGTACCGCAAAGCGCCGTAAAGAGCTTCCATTTTGCCGTTATAGACAATGGCGTTTTTGCTGCCAAAGGGGGGAAGCACGGTGAGGCTGCGTCCCTTCACCCCGTATCCCCAGGCCTGTCCGGTGCCCAGGTGTTCCAGCAGAGACTGAAAGTTTTGCCGGGTGATGACCCCTACCTCTTCCACCTGGGAGTTGGCCAGGTTGGAAAGCACGAAGTCAATGATACGGTACTGCCCCAGAATAGGCAGGGAGCCCAATGTGCGGTTGCTGGTCAGTTCCTGTAGGTTTTCGTCATAGCCGTTGGAAAACAGCAGAGCGGTCAGCTCCATAATTTTCTTCCTCCTTCTTGCGTTACCCCTGGGAATAAGCCGGATACCCCTTCCCCTGCTGTGCCGCCGGATGGTGCAGCACCACGGCGCCGGAGCGAATCACATTGATTTTGTCATTGTAAAACGCATCGCCGATTCGGCACTGGGCAGAAACGGTAACCTCCTGTCCCAAAATACTGTGAAACACCTGGGCCCCGGGCTGCACCACGCACCCAGGCATCAAAACACTGTCCCCTACTACAGCATCTTCCCCAATGGTAACCCCGGGAAACAGGATGCTGTTTCGCACCGAACCGGAAATAGTGCATCCCTCCGCCACCAAAGAATTTTGAAGGTAATTGCTGGGATACAGGTATTGGGGCGGTTTGGGAACAGGCGCATTGGTGAACAGCTTGTCTTGAAATTCCGAAACCGACAACCCGCTCTGAGCAGAAAGCAAATCCATCTGACCCTGCCATAAACTTTCTACTCCGGTAATAGCTCGCCAATACCCATGAAAGGGGCAGCCAAACAGACGAACTTCCTTATTTTGCAGCAGCGAAGGAAGAAAGCCGGTGTAAAAATCTGATGAGTTTTCCGGGTTGCTTTGAAGCAGATACCTTCGCAGCAGCTTCCAATCAATCACCGCCGCACCCATGGCGTTGATGTGGCTTTTTCCTGCATTTTCCCCCACTGCGGTAATGCGTCCCTGTTCTCCCAGCGCCACCGCCGGACACTCGGGGCTGTTCATACCTGCCGCCACAACCCCCAGTGTGACATCCGCACGGTTTTTCTGGTGAAAGGCCAGCAATCCCCGATAATCCATAAAATAGATGTGCTCTGCTTGGATCAGCAGCACGGTGTGGGGATGGTAGTGCTCCAAAAACGGGATATTGTCCCGAATGGCCTCTAAGGTGCTGCGACAACTTTTCTCCTGCTCCGGCCCGGATAACGAGGGCAGAATTTCTAATTTGGCGCCCAGCCGGTCAAACCCCCAGCTGGCTCCAGCGCCGATGTACTCATGAAAGGGGGATGGGTTCCATTGGGTTAAAATCCCCACAATGTCCAACTGGGAGCGGCAGCAGTTGGATAGGACGAAATCAATTAAGCGGTACCGTCCTCCGTAGTGTACCATTGCCTGGATAAAATCCCGGCTCAGCAACCCAAGGTTGCCCCGATGAGAAATGTCGATTAGGGCCACACAATCTTTTTTTCGCATCAATTTTATTTCACCTTTCCTTTCCCTAGAGTGTCTGGTACACTATATGCAGCAAAGGCTGGCTTTAGAACAAAAAAACATTGACACTTCTCGACAGGAAAGGTACAATAAGAAAAACTTAGCCTATCCCATCCCCAAGACAAGGAGTTTTCCACTATGATTTCCCTACAGCCTTATTCCTCAGACTATCAACAGTCTGATTTGGAACAATCGGCCTCTTTGCTGCAGCAAAACCCCCAAGGTTTGGTGGAGCAAGAAGAAACTCGGTATGCTAAGGTCATCTCTCAAATCGCCGATTATATCCATTCCCACAACATGAACCTGCTCTTAATTGCTGGCCCTTCTGCTTCTGGAAAAACTACCACTTCCAAGCGGCTGGAATCCGCCTTGCGAAAGCGTTCCCATCGGGTATACCGCATTTCCCTGGACAACTTTTACCGGGAAAGCGATACCCTCCCCCATTGGGAAGATGGCAGTCCCAATTTCGAGACGCCGGACAGTTTAGACATTCCCTACTACCAAAAGAAAATGGAGCAGCTGTTTTTACAGGGGCAGCAGGAGTTTTCGGTGTTTGATTTTAAAACCAACACCAGAGGAAAAGACACCTTTACCGTGGAGTACGATTCCAACACCTGTCTGATCCTAGAAGGGATTCATGCCCTGAATCCAAAGTTGATGCCCAATGTGAATTTTTCCGCCCTGCGGCTTTACATCAGCCCCCATACCCAGTTCTGTTATCGGGACAAAGTCTTGCTGACAGCCCGGCAGCTTCGCCTAACCCGGCGTATTCTGCGGGATACGGCCCTGCGCGGTTCGGAACCGGAGCAGACCTTGAAAATGTGGGACCAGGTATTGCGGGGAGAACGAGAGTATCTCCACCCCTTCCGGAAAATGGCGGATGTCCACATCAATACCACCCACCTGTATGAGCCTTTTCTCTATGCCTCCCCCTTTCTCCGCTTGATGGAACGGTCCGGCCGGTCATCTTGGGAGGAGTTTCCCAAAGTCCTGCCGGTGCTGCAAGGAATGGAAACTGTATCCCAGCTGGGTACCCTTACCGAGATTCCGGAATCTTCCCTGATCTGCGAGTTTTATCATCCTGCTTTGCTTTAAGAAATGCCACAAAAATAGCGGCGCTCTCCCAATCTGTTCTGGGAAAGCGCCGCAATTTATTTTTTATAGCTTGTCCGAAAGGTCTTCCTTTGGTACGGAATCTGTTTTGGAAGGTATAGGAGCAGGTTTTCTCAGAAATCTACGTCGACGTATCCAGAGAAATACTGTCCCAGCACCGATTACCAACACGCCGCCAGCAATGGAAACCACCCAAATCCAAAGGGAATCGTTTTGGGTTTCCTCTTCTTGGAGCTGGGAAGCAGAATCGCCGCTGCCCAAAGACACCTCTAACACATAAGGGGAAGCGTTCTTTTTCATGGCGGTCAGGGCCAAAACAGCGGCTTGGGTGGCTTCCAACTGCACAGCAGAAGCATTTTCCGTTTCGTAGAAGCCTCCGCTGGCAGCGGCAAATTGCTGCAACCCATCCAAAAGGGTTTGGCCTTGCTTTACAAATTTACTGTCCCGCAAATCCAAATTCAGGGAACAAAGGGCAGTCATGGCCTGGGCGGTGGCTTGACAGGAAGGTGTGCCGTTTTGAAGCACTACCCCGTTTTGCCCCTGCTGTTCCGACAAGAATCGCAGTCCCTTTTCCACCGCTTCACTTACCTGCTGTGCCTGATTTTGATAAGGGGCCAGAGCTGTCAAGACCAGACCGGTGAGGTAGGTGTCGGAGGTTTCGCCGCTGTGGGCAGAAAACCCGCCGTCCTCCTGCTGGCATTCCAGCAAACAGGAATACAAATCACTGCGGGAAAAGGCAGCCCCTTCCGGGATGTCGTACTGATTGCTGTCCAGCGCCAGCAAACAATAGCAAAGCTCCTCCGGCGTCAGGGAGGATAGATTGGAAACGCTGCACAAAAGAGTGATTAAATCCTCTCCCTGAAAATTCAAGGCGCTGTAACCGCAAAAGGTCAGGTTGAGGATGTCATAGGCTTGCTGCAAAGTGGATTCTGCTGCAAATTCTGTTTCGGTTAATCCGGCAGTGAAACTGGTCACCTGGGCCATAGATACATTAGCTCCGGCAGATCCCATGGCTAAAAAGTACAGCTGGCATTCTTCTACATCGCTGCGGGAAAGGTAACTGCAGGTTCGCTCCAGCAGATTCTGCAACTCCTCACTCCAATAGGGAGATGGAACAAATTGGTCCGTCTGAGACGAAGTCCGGGAAGAGACCCCGGAGGATGAGCTGACAGCGCTGCTCATGGTGCTTTCCACTTGGGAAGACTCTTGCGCTTGGGAAGAGGCAGGTTGTTCTGTTCCCGAAGAAGCAGAAGAACTTGTTTGTGCAGCAGAAGATTCTGCCGGTTGTTCCGGCTGGGAATCGGAAACCGTGGAATCAGAACTGCCGGAAGAAGACGGCAAAGAGGAAGTGGCGGCGGAAGAAGAGAAGGAGGAAGTCTGGCTTTCCGTTTCAGTACTACTGGAAGAAGAGGTGTCTTCCGGAAGCTGGGCCAAAACCGAGTATTCTTCTGCGCCAAAACCAAACAGAATCAACAGGCACAGCAGGCACGTTCCCAAACAACGAAAAAACTTCATGGCCATAATCTTCACTCCATCCTCCTAAGCTGTCTTAACTTTAGTATATCGAATCCAAAGGAGAATGTCCAATAAACTATCTATAAACTCGTTTCTTCTGGTTGTGCGGAAACAGGATGTATTTGCAGGACCACTACTGTGATGTCATCTTCCTCCCCTTTTCCGTGAAACTGAACGGCCAGTTCCGCCAAACGCTTGGCCGCCGCTTTGGGAGACAGAGAATCTAACTGCACCAACAGGGATTCCAGCACCTTTTGAGGCAGATTCATTCCATCGCTCCAAAGATAGATCCGGCTGTTTGAAGAGAAATTCATGGTTTGGCACTCATAATGCCGCTGCTCCAAAACACCCAAAGGCAGCTGATGGTTGTCCCAAAACTGCACTTCTTTCCCATTCAGCAAAGCGCTGGATGCCCCGCCCAGTTTGTAAAGGTCTGCGGTGCTTTCATAGAGGTTCAAACAAAGCAGGTCTACCGCACAGCAGCTTTCCGCAGAAAGAGAATATTCCAAACAGTTGCTGCAAAACCGGAGCACTGCGGATGGATGCAGTCCGCTGGCCAAAAGTTCCTGCGCCAAGCCAGCTAACGCCTGGCTGTCTTGGGCGGCTAACGTGCCAGTCCCCATCCCGTCTGCCAAAAACAGGTACCAAAGCCCATAACCGTCCTGAAACGCAAAAAAGGTGTCCCCGCAAGGTTGCCCAGTTTCTTTTTCCATCTGACAGCAGCCAACCTCCAGTTCCAATGGCGGAAGAGAGAAAAAGCGGAGCAGCTTTTGATCACGTACTTCCACCGGTTCTGCTGCCTGCAAAGGCTGTTCCAATCCAAGGGACAAATGACGAGTCAGTTTTGCAATGGACGGCAGTTCGGCATTGGGCAAAGCCAGTTCTAAGATCAAC
>PPYE01585012.1_pt1 | contig 41682 bp, 41 predicted proteins | sample 1559881 | NCBI WGS metagenome assembly PPYE01 (sample SAMN08240022, study PRJNA423297) | Human gut metagenome, whole genome shotgun sequencing project. | reverse complement strand
TGCTGTAAATAGAATACTCTGCACCTTTTAAGGAATAGACAGGATTATCCTCTGTGCAATCCGGATTTGCAGACTGCTTCTGTAGCGTAATTTTCCCAAGAGCCAACGGTTCTTGTGAATATAAATCCACTCCTATCTCATCATAGGAACCTGCCTCTCTTAAATCAGCCTCATATACCGTAGTATCTAATCCAAAGCCCTCCGGTGCCTCGATTTCCTGAATGTAGTAATGCCATAAAGGAAGATTATCTATCTCACCATATCCACTTGAGTCTGTTGTAATTACAAAATCAGGATTTCCATTTCCAACTGATCCTTCCCAGTTCCATACTCCGTATTTAGCTCCTGCCAAAGACTGGTTGGTAGGTATCTTCGATGACTTATGAATTCTAATCTCTGCTGTCTTAATCGGCTCTGGATGTTCAAACGTATAATTTGTTGTATTTAACTTAACTGGATACCATGTGCTGTCAAGCTTATACCCTTTAGGTGGTACTGTTTCCTGTATTTGATAATTACCAGCTTCGGGTACATAACACCAACCATAACCATACTTGTCCGTTGTTATGGCATTATTGTAATACTCACCTGTTTTTTCATTCCATACAGTATATTTAGCACCTTCCAAAGAATAAGCTGAGTTACCATCAATCGCCCATTTTGCATATTCTGCAGCGTTATACCACACACCATTTACATAGCCACCGCCAGATGATGGTTTTTTCTGAATTGCAATCCAAGGCGAATTATACTCATAATCCCATGTACTTAAAGGCTGTCTGCTATCCGGATAAGCTTTGTTGTACCAATAATAACAATCCTTTGGTGTCATATTTGGGTAATTATCATGTGCCCATTGCCAGCCATTGTTCATTAAGTCTGCAACATGATTTGAAATATAGCAGCTACTATCTCCCGGACAATGAACGCCATTTCCAAATTCAATGTATGCATCCTGCGGATACCAGCCTTCTACTGTATTCAAAACAGCCCAAATGGCACATTGTCTTAATGCGTAAAGATTATTTTCGGACAAATGCTGATGATAAATTGCCTGGTCGTCAACGTACTTTAACATAGCACACACTAGCTGAATAGTTTTCTCATTATAACGTTCCGACATCGGCTGACATACAAACGTACCGCCAGCAAATTTTATAGTAGGGTCTGCACAATACGCTTTCTCATGATAATATGTATTGTTCGGATCATCCGGATTTTTAAATCCTAAAACCCCTTCTTTCCAGCTATGCACAATCGTGTTACCCGTAGGGCGATATAACACAATGTCAATTTTGATACCGGAGCTCGAAGCAGATACTAATTTACCGGCATAGCGTTCGTCCCATTTATTCCATCTAGGATGATTATTCCATCTAGGATGAACCGCATAAGTAGAACTGTCTTGTGAGTTTGCAAACCCTACGCCGATTTCCTGCGCTTCCCTGTAAATCTTTTCAGCATCATATAAGGGTTTTCTCTGTCCTATATCTTCGTCTTCCGGTACTTCTTGCTCTGTAAATTCTTCTTCCGCATTTTCAGTTTGTGCTGCTTCTCCTTCTTCCTGAAAAGACTCTGTCAGATTTTTAGGTTCTGCCTGTACATCATTTTGGAAAAGGACACCGGCAAAGGTCAGTACAGCTAATGCCAGTGCAATGAGCTTTTTTCCCTTTTTCTTTTTACCTTTCATGTAGCTTCCCCCTTTCTTCTTTTTCTTTCATTTCTATTAACTGTTTCATATATTTTTCCTGTTCTGCCAAATCATCCTCTCTGCTACTTATCCGCATTATTAAGGAATATGTGAGTAAGAGAATGAAAACAATCAGTTTCAATACCATTTCTATTATGACCGCCATTTTACTTTCCCCTCCTTTTACCGCAACTTTAAAATAACTCTCTGGTATAACCTTTTTAACTAAAAGGTAGTTCCTCATCTATTCCTTCCGGAACGTTCATAAACCCATTTGCATCTGTAGGAGTTATAGGCACATTATTTTGTACATTTCCACTACTGTCTGCATGAGATTTGCTTTCGGCAAATTCCTGTTCCTCTATTACAACATCTGTTGTATAAACCTTATTGCCATCTTTGTTTGTATAGCTTCCTGTCTGAATTCTACCGCTTACTACAATGCGAATGCCCTGACAGAAATATTTCTCTGCAACCTCTGCTTGTTTTCCAAAAGATACACAGCTTATAAAGTCTGCGGTTGTTTCGCCTTCTTTCTTAAATCTTCTGTCAACTGCAAGCGTGTAACGGGCAATCGCTATTGAATTTTCTCCGGCAGAGTATCTTACTTCAGGATCTCTCGTTAAACGTCCCATTAAAATTACTTTATTCATTTGCTTTTCCTCTTTTAATTATTGTCTTCCTATGCTTAGCACTACTCCAAAAGCCTAAAACAGAACCTTTATCAACCGCAGCAATCAGGAAAACATTTGTAAAATGGTTTTCTGTTTGCAAGGTTTCCACAGGGGCTTGGGGAGGTAGTCCCCATATTTCCTAAAAAAGAAAATCAGCCCCAAAAGTTACCTCTATTTATTGCCATGGTAATATTACTCCTCCATTCCGGGTGACAAGAGGTCGTTCCGGGATTTGGATGCCTTGGATACCATGTATTCTTATCAACGACAAATTCTATGATACACGTACCGTTCATGTGTCCCCATTTATTACATCCGGGATCATTTTGATTTTTTATATCTCCAATAATGCACTTTAAAACCTGCCCGTTTTCTTTGTAAAAATCTACATAGTCTCCAATTCCTCCAAAAGTTGTTGTACAGGCAATTACATATCTATCTCCAATCCTTCCAAAGCCTTCCGCATCAAAATTCATACCAGCTTCCTGTCTTAATTTATATTGCAGTGAGCTTGGAGATGTAATCATCTGCCATCCCATATAGGTATGTACAGAGCCTAAGCCAGAAGGTACGACTATTCTTTCTCCTTCTCCCATAGGACCTGCCCCGGTGTTACCTGCAGGATATTCCGGAGAACAAAATCCGGTAATCCTTGCGTTTGACTTTGCATAATTTCTTTGATTTACCTCACTCCCTAAATGAAAAGGTGTTGTGGAAGACTGCCCTGTATTTCCTTCAATCGTGGTTACAATATCTGTTTCTGCATCATATCCAACAACTAAACCGGTATGTGTGCTTGTCCCATAAATGATAATGTCTCCGGGTTTTGGGTTATACGCTTCTTCCTTGTAGTGAAATCTCCCTATACTTTTATAGTGGGAATAAAATCCATATACAGAAGCAGTTTTCGGGATAATTCCCTGTTCTATATATCCACACTGGTCTGCACACCATGATACAAACATGGCACACCAGTCTGCATTCATGCCATACCAGTTTTTGTACTTGTAGCCACCTCTATTTGCTTCCCGGTTCGCATATTCTTGTTGCGCCACCGCAACAATATCCATTCCTCCTGTTCCAGAAGCACCGCCTAATCCTTGCGTTTGACTTTGCATATATGCGATTTTCTGCATTTCATCTTGTGCTGCAACTACTGCAATAATTGAAAATAGAAGAATAAAACCTGAAAATGAAACCAAAACGATTGACAAGATAATTTTTTTCAAAAACCGTTTCGGCTGCATTCTTATACACCTCCACGGAACAGCTTCAATTCTTCCTCAGATGCAAATATTTTTACATGATAGGTGTTCATACCTGAAATTGAGAAAAAGCATTCTCCACGTTCTAAGACAGAAATTTTTTCCTTCTGTATTTCGGTCAGGTTTCTTCCGTATACAGCGTCAATGGTTTCTTTTACACTTTCATCCTGCTGGAACGTAAATTTATACTGCGCCAGCTCAAAAACAGAAGACATTGCTTCTATCTTATTCCTATCCTGGACTGCGGAAGGATAATAGCTTCTAATTGACTGCGCTGCCAATATAATACCAATGAAATATTTTCTTCCCTCTTGCAGAAAACGTTTTAACATATCTAAACACTGCAAATATTGTGTACTGATAATTCTAGGTGCTTCATCAATAATAATGAGAAAACGTACAATATCTTCAAACGAAATTTTTCCTGTCTCATAAAGCTGCTTCATGGCATACCCGTTTATCGTGCTATCGTTGTAACACAGGTTCAACATATTAAAGACGATCGCCTGAAAAACATTGGGAGCAAATTCTTTCAAATCGCTAATATCAAATGTTACTACCTGTTCATCCAAAATAGATACTGACGTACAACCATTGAATACATTTCCATACGTTCCCATATAGGATGATATTGTATCCTTTACTTTCTGAAGCAGCAGAATGTTATATACGGCAATTTCTTTTTCCACATCATTGTAGGTATTATTGGTTTGCTTATTGATTTCTTCCTCTAATAACGTAATGAAATCTGAAAAAATAGGATATTGCCTTGCCGGAAGACCCGTAATTTTTATTTCTTTATTCTCAATACTGGCACTTAATCCAAAAGCCCGATACAATTCATCTAACATTTCCTGATACTTATTCAGTTCTTCGGTACTGACATCTGGCTTCAAAAACTTATAAAAAGTAATCAGCTTTGTAACATGAATAGAATAATTATTTTTCTCATTCTCACTGGTCTTTAATATTTCCAGTGGATTTACAATTCCTTCACTACCGTCCAGCTTTAATACTTTTCCACCAAATTCGTATGTAAGTTCCCGAAATTCACCAGAAATATCAAATGCCCTTACAAAATTTCCTCGCATAGCATTATCTTTAAACAGCTTTTTCAAAAGCGTTGACTTTCCAGAACCCATGAGACCAGCAACCGAAGCATTATAGTTCTTCCTTTGTTCGTCAGCATGAAAAATGTCAAACAGAAAATTTCCTCCACTTAATGTAAAGCCTAATACAGAGCCATGGGGGTCTTCCAAGTCTGAAAAATGAAAGGGATTACCTCCTGCAAGTGTTTTCGAGGAAACAGGCTGTCCCTCCATTGCATATAAAGCTTCCTGTTGCTCGCCATAAGGTAAAAACATTGCCTGCCAATCCCGTTCTGTTTCATTCAACATGATTGCCGCCTTGTAACCAGAAGTATTTAACTCTGATAAAATCTCTTTCACATTTTTTTCTAAATCGTGCAGTGTAAGTCCAGATACATAAATCCGCACATGAAGCAATTTAATAATTTCTTTCATGCGGTTGATTTCTTCAAAAATCTGCTTCATTTCTAAATATTTCTGCTTCGCATCATACTTATCCGCCGGATGCTCAGACATCTGATACCTTAAATCCTGTTCCTCCATGGAACGGTTTAAATTTCTCTTTACTTCCTGCGTATCTTCTGTTTTTACATCGACAACTGCAATCGTACTGGGTATATTCATCAGCGTAGATAACCAGTTATTACTTACTCTATCCGGGTATTCGTAAACATGTATGCAGCTCTGATATCCTGTGCCAGTAAGAATATGTGCTTCGTCCCGAAAAGATATCCCGCCTACGGGTTGTATTTTTTCCAGAAGATATTCATCCATTTCTTCCTGCTGTTTTTTTCTTCGCATCTCTGTTATCTCCTTTGTTTAAACATCAAAAAGCTGAATATTCTGATTTGACATTTTGGATAACACCTGACATTTTTTATGAAAACTCATTTCTTCTAATGATTTCTCTTTTCCATTTCCCATAATTTTGAGGTTGCGCATAATAAACTCCCTATGTTCCTCCTTACTGTCTGAAAAAAAGAAAAGATAATATTCCCTTTTTGTCCTGTTTTTTTCTAGCCAAATCAATTCATCCAGAGACTTCTGAAGCCATTTTTTCTTATGCATATCCTTACAGTTTTCTATCTGCCGGCGAAAATAGGCTTGCTGTTGTTTTGTATTGCACGGAAAATTTAAAGAAACCCATTTTACTTCTGCCGCATTCATTTTGTTAAATTTCCATAATTTTAGAAACTCTATCTCTTTTTCTATTTCTGACATATTTTCTAAGTCTTTGGAAACCACCTGCATAATGTCTACAATCTTGTCCCTTTTATCCAAAAAGTAGCCTTCCTGTGCAACTTTTCGCAGAGGCATCACTGCACTTACTCTTTCAGAAGCCTTTTCTTTAATATCTATCAATTTCTTCCCTTTCTAATGTGAGTTTTAATGTTTTCAAGCGCTTTACTGCACTTACATTCCGCACCGGTCTATAAACCGACTTATCCCTAAAAAAGAAAATTAAAATACTCTGATACATTTTCCGTTTTCGGTTAAAATAACTAGGCATTGTAAAAAAGATGCCTGTGCTAATTGCAAAAATTGCATACGGAAGCATAAGCTGAGTATGTACAAAAACTCTCAAAGCATAAAACAATATCCAATAAAAACATAAAAAATAAAATGTTGATACCAGAAGTTTGCCTGCTACTTTTGTCTCTGATTTAATCTCAGAAGCAATATTATATTCGTCTTCCATTTTTCCTCCTGCTATTCGTCCATTAGCGTATCTTTTAATTCTTCATCAATTTTTTTTGCATTTCCTAGCTGTCGTTGCATTTCTGCAATAGATGATCCTGCTCCTGTATTTGCCGGATTTAAGTTATTTACATTGCCGCCTGATAAATCATTAGAATTGCTTCCATACGTACTATAATTTCCACCTAAGCTGCTTCCTTGTTCTATTGTGTGAGTGTCTTCCAGTGTTTCATTTCTCTTTTCTCCGGCAACTGCCTGATTTCCCGGCATCTCCTTCATACTATTTTCCAGTCCGGAAGATGCTTCATTTAAGCTATTCTTTTCTCCACCAACTGCCTGATTTCCCGGCATCTCTTTCATAATATTATCTAAATCAGATGTTGCCATATTTAAGTTATTCTTTTCGCCTATCTCTTGCGTACCTTGAGACATTTTTTGCATTGCGCCATCTAATTGTTCTGGTTTGTCATCTAAATTATTCGTATTCTCACTGTTTAGATTTTCCTGCATTCTACTTGCGATTGAGTCATTCTGTAACTCTGATGGTGCCGCATTCATATTTTTAATCATGCTGTCATATTGCCCCTGTGCAGATGTATCATTACTCATTTTTCTCATTTCTGCTTCCAATCCATTTTCTTTATGTAAGCCTTCTGGACTATTTTCAGAATGATTTTCTCCATTGTTTCTCACTGATGCATTGCCACCTGTTCCACCTCCACCGGATGGATTATTTGGAGAATTTGGAAGTCCTGGCATATCTTTTCCAGTATCAGGTAATGATCCATTTGACGAAAAAGATGATGGCGTGCCAGGCATTGGTTTCACTGCCTTATCTGCAGCCCAGCCAAAACCATTCGCTAAGGTCTTCCCTGCTGATGCAAGATGTCCCGGAATGCTTGCAGCTCCATGTACTGCCTGTTTCGCTGCATACATCATTCCCAGTCCTCCGGACAGTCCAACATTTTGCCCTGTTACCTTCTCAATAATCGATGGACCGCAAATAATAGCAAATGCTAAGAACACAAGAATGATTGCATTCACTATGCCATGATCTACAAACAAGTCATTTAACCACGCTTGAAATAACGTATAAATACGGATAGACAATGCTGTTAAAAATAAAGCAATATATCCATCTTTCATGGTATTTAAAATCATCCATGTCTTTTTAGAGCCAGTAAGGTCTGCCGAATATAAAATACTAAGTATCTGCCCTATTACCAGATTGATAATAATTTTTACGACAACAAACGCCATTGCAAGATAAACCGCTGCGAATGCAAACAACGTTAAAATGCAAATTGGATAATTTACGTAATAACGGTAGTAAAACTCATTTCCAAAGTCACTATCACCTTCTGAATTCCACCCCCAGCCATTACTAACATCACCCGTTGTAAAAGTGCTACCAGCGGTAACTTTAAGCTTTTTTTTCAATAGTTCTTTTCCAGCTTCAGATAATTGTTCATCTTCGTAGTTCAATACTTCCCTCACCCGAATGCTGTTAAACATTTCATCTGCAAGCTCCGGATAATGATAATTTTCAATATTCTCCTTACTAAAACCAAGCAAACCATTATCTTCCTTTTGGTCTACATACAAAAGATCTGTTATATTTGCATTTACCACATCATTTGCTACGGTGTGGTTTTCTCCGATTGCCCATGTCACTAATCCTGTATCTGTCTCTGTATCATAGAGTGCCTTATTTAATTGTGATATCACATAAAAAGAGCAGGTAGCTATTGCAACTGTAAGCAATATACTTCTTAAAAAGTTAGGAAATTTACTATTAAACATCATCAGCATCAAGCCCACCGCAGTAATGCTTAAAAGTAAAATTGCGTGATATATTGGCTGCATACTTGAAATTAAATTCTGAATATTGTCACTTGTAGAAAATGTAAGCAGTTCAAAACAGTATAAATAAAGCTGTTCTGCCGTTACACATATTGTCCTAAGAAGTGAAATAATCCACCATCCTATGCTCCGGAAGATATCCGCAAACAAATCGTTTTGTTGAAAATATTCTGCATTATGACTTAATACATCTATGATTTCATCTTCAACCGTACTTGGTGTTGCCAGAACAGCCTGAGATACAAGAAAAATGCTCAAACAAATTGCTGCAATTCCCAATATTCGCCTCTTCTTACTTCTCATTGATATGTCCTTCTAATATTGATAACATGGTCCTTTGTGACTCTTTCTTCATAAATTCCACCCCTTCTATCTTTTGATAAAGTTCTTCTAAAGGAAGCTGATGTGACCAGTTTAAAATTTCTTTGTAATCCTCCCCAATTCCATCCATAGCACAACTTTCTATCAGCGCATAATGCCTCTGCGATAAAGAAGCCAGCGTTTTTATTGGGGGTGATGCTTTTTTTCTTTTTTTAGGAGTTTTTGTATTTTCCTCTAAACGCTCCATCACCTTATTAAAATCCATAATATAATCCTCTATGTTAGAGATTTCTTTTGTTTTTGGCGCAATTTGTGATAATCGGATTGTACGAGGGTCTTCCAAAATTCCATTCAACAAATAGTTATAACTGAATTTTAGCTGTGATCCATCTTCTGCACAGTTGTAAATGGGACGTGGTCTTATATCATTTCCCTTTAAATCTGTACGTTTCATTGCCCTTCGTACGACACTATGCCCCTTTTTCAATTCCAATAAATCACTTGCATACATCAGCGGTTTTTTCTCTGTTCTTTCCGTAAATGTTTTATTAAAACTCAATTTACCACCACTTCTTTGTATGTCTATGTAAGTAATCTCCCCTAACATCTTACTGAAGTATTCTGCCGTCTCTGTATCATTTCCCATTAAATAAATTTGATTTCCACAGTTTCCTATAATCGTTGCCGCATCTTTTTCACCATAAATCTTCTGAACACGCTTTATTGACTGTATATAAAGATCAAAAGTAATATTTCTTCCCAATCCAACTGTCAGCATATTTGTCATGCCTTCAATTCGGGGCATATTACCAAATTCGTTCAAAATATACTTCACCGGTCTTTTACAGGTCATATACTCATCACACATTCGTGATAGCATGATATAAGATTGCCTGATTAAAATGGATGCAAGCGCATGCAGGGAACTATCATAATCCGGAAAAACAATAAACAGTGCAATCGGCTGTTCACCAAATCCAAGTTCTTCCATATCCAGCTCATTTTCCACGGATATTCTTATAACTGCATCATTGGAAAAGTCCGCTAATTTAATTGCCATGGAAGAATAAATATCACCACTGGCACGGTCTGAAGCTAAATCTATGGATAAATATTTTAATTTTGCTCTATCGGTAGCTGGTCGCAAATTAAAATATCGGTCTAACTCACTTATTCCGGTTTCTAAGTCACGTTTCCTTGACAACTCTGAAAACATCACGATAATACTGTAAATATTTACGCATTTTTCATATTTCTCAATTTTTTCAAACGTTATATCATTTGGAATATAATGAATGGTCTCGTCCAACACATAGTCTTCCCCTTTATATTTGTTTAAAATATCCCTTGCCTGCTTCTGTTCTTCTTCTGGTAAATCTAAAAACTTTTCCGTTTTTTCTTTAAACTTCAATTTTCTAATATGGTTATATTTTTCATCTTCTTCTAAGCAATCCGTAATATGTGCAATAATTAAAGCTGAAAATAAAGCTGCCGCATTTTTGGTAAAGAAATCATTCTCTGTTTTTGCTTCCTCTCCTGCACAAAAAATAGAATATGAATAAGAATATGCCAGTATTTCTGCTGTTGCATAATCCCCTTCTTTATACAGTTTTACCATGTTTGCTAAATAGTTAATGCTAATGCTGTATTTTGGATTAGACAGGTTATAAAGCAGTGTTTTATATCCTCTTTTTTCCAATATTTTTTTAGCAGCCCTGTATTCCTCACCTTTTAACGCTGTAATAACCATAGATGGTTTTATTTTCGCCCGTGAGTAGTTGTTCATATTCGGTTCTACATAGATTTTGTCTTTACCAGCTCTTGTAATACCGATAGTTACCGTATTGGTATTCCCATCATCGATAAACTGTCTCCCTTCATAGGTAGAAATCAAGAAACCCGGAAGACCATCATATTCACCTTCCCGTTCATCAATTTGCCGATATTGCTGTTTCAGTTCTTCGACTGTTGTAAAACGGGAGGAACCTTTTTGATTAACATTAAAATTTTCTTCAGAAAATGATGTTTTTATTTTGTAAGCCCATGTTATGTCACAAATAAGTAGAAAAATCAGAAAAATTAAATATAGCCACCAAAAAATAGATATTCCTTGTGGTAATGGGAAGATTTTTAAAATCTCCCATATATTTTTCTGTGTAAATAACTCCACAAGGGTATTGGTTAAGAAGTTAAAGCACGCAGCCAGCAAAACATCTATTACTAGAAGCAGTCTTTTTACATTTTTCTTTTCTGCTAAAATACGGTTAAGCTGCATTACTTTTTTTTCTTTTTCCGTTTTTTCTAAGATAGAAGCAATTCCATTTTTTAGTTTTTTCAAATCTATATTTTGCATATACTTCTTTCTCTTATATTCAAGGTGCTATAAATAGCACCCCGAATATATAATTTCTAAAATTTAACTCTTTCAGAGATAAATGCTGCATATTCAGCAGCTCCAGCCAGTATGATTGCGCCACCAATTAAGCATAATATCCATTTATTTGCTTTTCTTTTCCATTCTTTATCCAAAAAAGGACACATCCATACGGCTGCCGATGCCATAATTACAATAAGAGCTATACCCTGAATTTGATTTTTCAATGGTGCTATCAGTTCAATGATAATATCAACAAACTTTGAAATAGGATCGCTCCTATCTGCTGGTGCACTTGTTGTCAAAAAAACCAGTCCTTTTACATATAAACTATCCATTTTTTCTCCTATTTCTTTTTTTCTTGGCAATGACATACAGAATTGTAATAACTATGGCAACAAAAATTAAAATTCCTGCTCCTGCCATAATATATTTCACAATTTTATTGTCATCTTTTTCATATCTTGCGGTTGCGACTCTTTCGTAGATAAAGGATGTCTGGCTTTCGACTGTCTGTTCAGCCTGATAAGCAGCGACATATCGAACTTCTTTTTTATCCAGTTTCTTCTCATAGTTTGCCCTATAATAATTTACATACTGTTCAATGTCAGCCCTTGCATTTCGGCAGGTCTCGCCATTCACATCTGTGTATACATCAGAAGTCCAATAGGTCCGGATTACCCTACTGGTATTCCTATCCGCTCCCACTGATGCTAAAAGCTCCTGTTCATAACCCTGAAGCGGTTGTTCCTGATTGCCTTCTATCTGTATACCATTCCATTCAAAGTAGTCTGCATCCATGTTATAAAATTTAATATCAATATAATTGGGTTTCCATCCACCTCCCTGTTGTACCAAATTTTTAAAATCAGCCGTCACCTGTATGGTCTCACCAGTGGCGAGATCTGTTGTAGAAATGACTTTTGTCTTAGGAACATCAGCTTGCTGTATCGGGTATTGGTAGTCAACAAAACCCGTAACTAATTGTCCTTCGCCGGGAGTAGAAATGGGTTCTTGTACAACATTTGACAAGTGATAAAGAAAATTATTGTCTTGTAATTCTTCCGGCGGGGCATATTCTTCCTGCGCTCCTACAACTGTTTCTACTTCTTTTGTTAAATATTGGACTTCTTTTGTAGGAGTTTTCTTCAAAGTGCGTACACTAACACCGGACAGAGTGTATTTCTGTCCATCTTTTATAATCTCCTTATCGAAATCCGGAATATTTTCCTGTTCATTTTCTGCCTTAAAATTCACAGTTTTACTAAAACTATCCTTTTCTGCGGCTAAAACAGGGGTGCTCGCATAAAGCAGAGCTGCAGCAACTAAGAAAAAAGAAACAAACTTCTTGTTTTTCACGCTGCTTTCCTCCTTAAATTTCTTAAAAAATGTATACTTTTTGTACATTAGAAAAAAGGAGGGTAGTTACACCTTTTAATGGAAATTTTTTATAAATTGTTTGGGATTTTAATAATTGACCTACGTTAAAATCTGAAAATAATAGAAAAAATTAACATGAAAAAAAGGTATACTTTTTGTCGCATACCCTTGTGTTTTTATTTTATCACTGAAATTCAGAAATGACAACGAATTTTTCCAAAAAATTCCAAATGTCAATTTTTTTCTTTCTTATGAGAGGTTTTTCTATGCTTTAAATCATCAGTGACAAATCAGGAATACTTGATATAGTCGAAAGCGTATGTACACAAAGCGAAAGCCCCGGAAGTTGCGACTCCGGGGCTTTCTTTTTGGCTAGTTTTCACTGTCTAACCATTTGCAAATGTAGTAGCTGGTTACCATCATTTTAGATTAGAAAAGCCCTAAAATCAGTGCTTCAGGACTTTTCTAATCTAAAAAATTTTTCAAACCTTATATATGGATTGCATTTTTTCTTTATCTGACTTATAATATGTTTAAAGGAACAACCGCCCACAAGGGGTTGACCGATTTTTGGTAAAAGCATAGAAATGCCACCCTAAACCTGTCAAAGTTTTCAGAGGGTGGTTTTTCTATGCTTTAAATCATCAGTGACAAATCAAATATATGAATGTCAGTAGTGATAGAATGAACATTCCAAAGGACATTAAGTCTTTAAAATCAAAATGTTTCATCAGCACCACCCCCATTCTATGTATTATAAAATGAAGGTCAGCCACCCTGTAACACGGTTATTCCTAACGGATATTTTATCATTTCTAGTATCATCTTACAATCTATTTTTCTCCCTTTTCTATTGAAAAAAGCCCCAAAAACTAAGTTTCAGGGCTTTTTCTGTTTATTATTCTATTGTTCTTTCTGCTTCCTTTAACTCTCCGCAGTGGCTGCATACATATCCAATGAACTTATGTTCCGTCCATGCTTCTTTGTCTACGATCCAACGGTCTTCATACACGGCTTCTTTGTCTACGATCCATTTATCTTCATATTCTGCCGGATGCCAAATACTTTGATACACTGCATCTGCTATCTTCACCTGTTCGTAGTGTCCTTCTTCCGGATGTTCAATAATATCATATCCTTTTTCTACTAACACTTCTGCTTCATGCCAGCCTCCGCAAGAAAAATTCCCTTGTAACATTTGTTCTTCAACATGTGCATCTACCGCATTATAACCTTCATCTCCCATTCCAAAGTCCTTTTTACATCCATTGCAAAGATAATGAATTTCGTACTTATCTTTTGCTGGATTATGTACTTTTTCCGTCCATGCTTCTTTATCTACAATCCAACGGTTTTCATATTCTGCTTCTTTTATCAGCTTATATTCCGTCCACTGGTCTTTCACCAGCACATTTTCATAATGACCTTCCTCCGGTGAAATCAGAACGTTTTCATAGTGTCCTTCTTCCGGATGCTCAATGTCCTCATATTTCTCTTCCCAGTCATGGTTGCATTTTCCCGGTATCCATGCGCCGGATGCGTCTACATAGTAATGATCAATCCAAGTGTCGGATGCCATAGCTCCACCGGAATACATATAGTAACAGGTATCTCCTATCCAGTGCCAGCCCTCATCCAACATCCAGCCTGAAGCATCGAAATAATACCATGCACCATCTATGTATTTCCATGTGTTCGCTGGATAGCTGCCGTCTGCATACCGATACCACCACTGATTTCCTGATGCAACCCATTTGTCTACTACCCATTCTCCGGAAGCATTTACATAATAACCGTCTATCCATGTATTGGCTGCCATGTCACCGCCCTCATACATGTAATAGCATTTTCCATCGATCCAATGCCATCCTTCATCTAACATCCAGCCTTCTGAGTCAAAGTAGTACCATCCACCGTTAATTGCAGCCCATTCATTTGTTGGATAGCTGCCATCCGGGAAGGTATACCACCAGCTACCGGCATAGCTTCTCCATTGTGCCGGCTCTGCATCAGGAACCCATGCACCGGAGGCATCCACATAGCTTCCGTCAATCCATGTATTTTCTGCCATATCACCGCCGGAATACATGTAATAGCAGTTTCCGTTTATCCAGTGCCAGCCCTCTTTCAGCATATAGCCATAGGAGTCAAAATAGAACCATTTACCATAAATGCTTTTCCATGTGCTTGTCGGATAAGAATTATCATCTTCCTGCCACCACCAGCCGGTGCTGTTTTGCTGCCAGCTCGCAGCGCTTACACTTACCGGTGCTGCCGCTGCCAATAATGCGGTTAAAGCCAGTGCAGTGCTTTTTTTCAACACTTTTTTCAATTTCATCCATATACCTTCTTTCTTTAAATTTTATATTAACTATTTTCTTATATTATATCATAAAAAGGAAACATTGTAAATACTTTTGTTTCTTTTAATTGTATAAGGTATGTTGCAGAACTACCTAAACGTTTCCTTTTGGCAAAAACTATATCACAATCCGGAAACTACGTAACAAAATCTTAGTATTAAAATATTTTTCTATATGTTATAATAGCAACGTTGTCTTTACCGATACCCAGACAATGGGAGGAGGTGAACCGTTTGACTTTTATTATCTCGTTTATCGCATCTATCGTAGCAAGTATAATAGCCTATTATATTTGCAAATGGCTAGATAGACAGCAAAACAAAAGAAAAAAAGACAATTAGCCTAAAAGAACCCCCCAGAGTTGCAGCTCTGGGGGGTTCACTTTTCCATTTGACTTATTATCTCGTTTGCTTACAGCTATTATAGCATACGCTTTTTTAATAAGCAATATACCTTTCACAATTTAATTTTAAAATTTTCTATTGTTCTTTGCTGAAAATTTCATTTTTTCAGCATATTTGTCTGTTATACCTTCTATGTACTTCCCCATAAAAAAGATGTTGTGTTTTGCCAAAGAATATTAAAATCATGAGTTTTTTCTTTTTTAGGAGTGTTATGACTTCTGTGGAGAAAATGTTATTTTTAAATAGAATTTCTGTAGGTTTGTCGGTTGCTTATGTTCCGGAGGAACAGACTGTGTGTTTTTGGTTTACAGTCTAAGATATAGTTTATAGAAGAAAGAATTAAAAAAAGATATGATTTGTTAGATGCTTATGTTTGTTTCAAACGCTTGATTTTACTGGGTTTTTAAGAAATTTGTATTGCACAAAATCTGAATAATTTTTTAGAAAATTCCCATAAAGTTTGAATGTTTTTTCTTCCTTTTAACACAAAACTTGAATATATAATTTTTAGATAAACATAAAACTTGAATACTTTTTCTCTCTTTTCCATCCTAAAAAAGAAAAAAAGCTAAAATATACTTTCTGTGCTCTCAAAAAAGTATATCTCAGCTTTTCATTCCCTTTTTCTGTAACGGAAAATAGACTTAGACAATTCTAAGTCTCAAAATCTTCCTATGCTCTTACAAAAAGTTCTTCCTGTATAATTTTATGTATGAGTTTTGGATTTAATTCCCTTCGCCATTTCTTTTTTTGCTTGCTGCCATTTAGAATTTCTAAGCTCTGCTCCACAATACTGCTAAGGTTAAAGTCCAATTTTTTAACAATTTTCACATGGTACTGCCTCAAAACTGTTAAAATATCCTGTTTCTGCTCCGCTTCTATCCCTTTTACCTTATTCCGGCGGCAGGCTGTGTCAAAATCATGCAGCCTCTTTTCTTCATTTTCACTTTCGCCAGCGTTATAGACTTCGCTTTTCTTAAATGTAAGGAAATATTTCCTTCCTCCCTCTAAATATACGCTTAAAAATGGTTTTAATTCCCCTAAATAAGCTCTTGCCATGCGATTTGTAAATCCTAATTCCTTAAATTTATTTAAGAAATTTTCCTTCAAGATAGCGTAAGAGTCACGTTTCGCTTTCTTACGGTTAATATTCCACTCACGAAGAAGGTAGAGAGCCATCATTTTTGCATTGGCACGCAGTTTCCGGAAGGCTGCGGATTTCACCATTTTGGAGCTTACGCTCACATAACCACGTCCATAGTTTTCTTTTCCGGCAAAGGAATTATTTAAGATTGTAATATCCCAGTCATAGTAATTGCGCTTTTCTGCATAAATCAAGCCCTTATTCTGTAAGCTTCTTTTACAGTCATAAAACCCCTGATAGGATATATTTATGCTTTCACAAACATCTTTATAGTAAATTCCACTTGCTCTACCAGCATCATTTTGAAAACGTGCAACATACAGAAGCAGATCCAGCTCTGCGCCGGTAAGTTTTTCCTTTATTGCCTTTTCCAATACCTCTATGCTTATCTTCTGCAAAACGACTCCCTCCTTTCTCACTTTTTCTTGGTGCTATTTATAGCACCTGCTAAAGAGACCGCTTATTTCCTGCTTTCTTGCACAAAAAAACAGATGACAAATACACCTGTATCTATCACCTGTTTCCCTTCACGCACACCCTAATGTTTCGACTTTTGCAATAAAAATTAAGATATTTTTTTCTTAATAAAAAATGACATTTCACAAAAAAAACACAACACCTTATTGACAATTTCATTTTTTATTGCTATAATCCGAAACATAAGATACAGTTTGGGTGTATCTTTTCGGTGTGTATTATCAGTTGGGATGATAGATACACAAGCTGTTTCAGGTGTGACCAGCACCTTAACAGCAACTTTGTATATATAATAGTCAAATTTTTTCTTTCTGTCAAGAATTTTTTTGGATATTGTATATACCAACTCAAAAATAAACTTGTTAAAGGAGATAAGATGCGTCTTATCTCCTTTTGCTTTTCCCCAAAAATAAAAATCAATTTGAGCAAATCGCCTTTTATTTCTATTAAATTTTTCACAGTATTTCCCTTATCTGATAATTGTGGCTCTTACAAGTAAACACTAATCACAGCATCTAAAAATATAGCCCTTTCAGAAAAGGTGTTCTGTTTTTTCATGGACTTTCATTTATGAATATGGTAGGATATTTTCATAAAAATATTTTTAGAAATAAAAAAGGAGAAAAATGGTTTTATTTATCAGAAGGTGAAAATTTGAAGAAATGAGAGGGAAGTTTAGAGAAATTTGAGTAAAAGAACTTCCAAGAATTAAGCGTTGCCAAAGCAATAAAAAGAGGTTATTAAAAAAGGAGGAAGGTAATATATGAGCTGTAAACATTTGTACACAAGCAATTACGGAGAGTATTATTGTGAAACTAATGGTCGATTTTGTAAAATTAATGAGACAAGCATGGGAGAACCAGCAGATTGTGAGTGGTGCGATAGATATTCTTTTAAAGCAAAAGACCCAGAAATAGTTAAAGCTTTTGCAGAATTTGATGAGAAAAACACATCTGATATCTTGCAAAGAGAATATGATTTTTGGGACGATGACGAAGATGAAGAAATCCCACACAACAAAGCATACGAAAGAAACTTGCAGATAACTCTTGACCGACAAAAAAAAGAAAAATTAGGTGTTATTATTAATCAGTATTACAAAAGTCTTATTATGAGCTTAGACGATATGTGTAAAACAGAGCTGAAAAAAGATGCTGGAACAGAATGGATTGAGTTTGAAACACCGGATCACTTCCAGGCGAAATGTGTCTTATATCCAGATGGAGTGGTACAGATACGCATTGATGAGATTGGAAAAGTAATATATCAAAAAGGAAAATCAGATAAAGATACAATTATTTGAAGGAGGAGAATATGGAAAACAAAGATCATGAATAAACTTTTCCATACAGAATAAATGGTTATGCAAATTTCCATGATGTTTTAGTGTTTTATCACGCAAGCCCGTAAAACCCCTTGCTTTAGCCATGGGGAGTGTCAAAGAGCCTATTTTCAAGATATTTTTGTTTCAAAACACAGATCAGCTTTTATCTGTGTTTTATATTTGTAAAATGTATTTCTGGCAATCCCCAATATAGAGATTACCTCTTTATCCTTCAAATTCCCTTCAAAAGACTTCGACATTTTTACTATTCTATTTTTCATTTCTATGGATTTTTTCGTTTCTATTGTACTCCCTTTCACCCTGCCGATTTGTACACCGTCCATCTGTGCCCGAATAATCCCTTCTTTAATTCTCGTGTGCAAATATTCTACTTCCTGTTCTGCATTTTTAAACGCAATTTCTATCTGTCTCTTTGCCACTATCATCAAGTATCTGTCTACTGCTTCCAGAATAATATCTACATCTGTGCCAGTTAATTGTATATTGCTGCGTAATGCTTTTTTAAACACATCTGTATTTAAGTGTTCTTCCTTCAGGAAGACAAGATTTATGTCTTTATAGAATAAGTCAATGTAACACTCAAACCCTTCTTCTGCAGTTCTACTCATTCTGCTTACTTCATCAAATACTATCGTGTCTGTTGGTTTCAGTCCTTTAATCAATTTATTCCAAACCGGTCGATCCATAGTCGTGCCGGTATATTTCTCTGAAAAAATTATAGCAGTCGGATATCTCTTTTTGATATTAGCAATCTGCCTTTCTACTTTCTGTTTTGCGGTACTGACTCTCACATATCCATATATATTCTCCATAAAACATCTCCATTTAAACTCTAGTTTATTTTGATACTTTTTGTACGCCATAAAAAAGAGTACAATTCATCATTTTTGATACTTTTTTACACTGTGTTTATTTTAATACTTTTTTCTCCACAAAACAAGGTGCTATTTGTAGCACCCTGTTTTTCGCTCTACATTAGCCTATGTATTCTTTCTCGTACCTTCTAAAAGTAGCCGTACAAATCCCTGCCTGTTCACAAGCTTCTTTTACATTCAATTCTTCCAATGCCACTTTCCTATATAAACTCAAAAAATCCTCCTTCGAAATTGCTTTTGGTCTTCCGAATTTCACTCCTTTTGCTTTTGCTAAACGTATACCATCTGCCTGACTCTGGTGTATATCTTCTCTTTGCACCTGTGCAACATAACTTAAAACCTGCAATACAAGATCCGTAATAAATTCTCCCAATAAATCTTTATTTCTTCTGGTATCTAATAATGGCATATCCAACACAACAATCTCAACTTTCTTCTTTTTCGTTAAATAATACCACTGTTGAATAATCTCATCGTAGTTTCTTCCAAAACGATCTATCGCCTTTACAAAAACCGTATCTCCCGGCTTCAATTTTCTTGACATCTTTTTGTACTGTGGTCTATTGAAGTCTTTTCCTGATTGTTTATCCAAAAAGATGTTCGTAATTAAAATTTTTTGTTTTAACAGCTCCACAATTTGCCTGTCCTCATTTTGAGATTTTGATGATACTCTTGCATATCCGTAATTCACGTTCTGTTCCCTACCTTTGTATGTTAATATATTTTTGAATAATCACATATCCGGGAAACAGAAATTTCTGGAGACTATAAAAGGTCATAGCACAAACTGCACTATGACCTTTTATAGAATGTTAAATATTATCAGGCTCCATATATACATTACATTTTCCACATATCAAAGAACCTGTTTTTTTTGCTCTAGCTTTCATTCCGCAAACAGGACATTTCATTTTTACAGGAAATGGTCTAATTGGTTTATTTTTTTTTGCAGTTTCTTTTAACTCTTTGTCTCTCTTTACAGCATCTTTTATCCGCTCCTCTTGTCGCAGCTCCGCTTTAAAAAGCGCTCTTACTCCACCTCCTATTCCTTCTGTTATGTATCCTTTTTTTGGTTCAAAGGAAAAAACAAGTCCTCTTTTTATTCCTTCCCGATAAAAAATTTTGTTATGGTATCTCATATCTCTTGAAGTGTCTTTCAGACCATGCTCAAAGCAAAAAATATGTATCATCTGATGCAGCATATTCATAACAATAGTTTCAAAATCATCTTCCAGCTTTCCTTCATGTATAGTAATTACATACTGCCCTTTATCTCCAAAAGGATTACATCTCCAATTTTTACACCTTGTATTAACGCTAATGTAAATTTGGGGCACTAAAAATTGATTATGGAAAATATTCTCATTTAAAACTCGGAAAAGGAATTGAAGCTCTCTCTTGGTGTTGTTATACATCCTCTCTTTCCTCCTTTTGGATGCAGGAAATTCCAACATTCAGTTTTTTCTAAGATAGCCCTAACAATTCTGCCTGAAGGACCGTATATTCCAACATAGCTTCCAAAAATACAGTTCCTATACTCGTCTTATAATTCTTAGCAATCTTTTCTAATGCTTCTCTATCCTCTAACGATAAATAAACTGGCTCTACTACCGGTTTACGAACATATTCCGGATTACTTTTTTGTCGTATCAATAGCCTTTCGTTAATGCTTGGACTTTCTTGATCCAAATACTTCTGGATAGCTTTCCTGTGATACGCTGCTCTTGAAAGTCCTGTTTCCTTTAAAATCTTATTCTCCATTTCTGCCAATTTCGCAGTAATAGAAAATGTTGTTCGTGTATTCATTTTCATTCCACTCCTACCACAAAAGTTCTTTTTCCATACGATATGTTAAATATAAGGTCATATCCCAAACACACAATGTCGGCGCTTCTATCTTCTTATCACGTTTTCTACGAATTTTAATCTTTATATAATGTTTTTCATTCATTTCATCTTGAAATTCTAACCTAACAACCGCTTCAGGATACATTCCCCATATCCAAGGATAAGCCTCAATCTCTACTACACCGCAAAAATCATACTGTCTCTTATAGCTTATTAAAGATGCGTAATCGTCTATTGCACACCGTTTTAAAACTACTGAACTAAACCTATACGAACAATAAAAAGCCATCCATGTAGTAGTTATAGGTATCACACTTCCCTTGATTATGAATAACAGCAAAGCAGCACCTATTGTTATTCCTAAAATTATCCGTTGTACCCTATTGTAATATTTCTCTCTATCTTCTGTTGCTCGAAATATTCCATAGTACCATTCTGTGGTATCTTCAGAAAGTTGTTTTACTTCTACATATCTTCTTTTATCTTTCATTCCAAATTTCATTATTTCTCCTCGAAATCATCCTAGAAGTCTACGGTTCTTGCAAAGCACATCTATTCTAATATCTTTTTCAGTTTTTCGATACTTCTCAGATAAATTTCATAATCTTCTTCTTGAAGATATATATTCTTCTCTTTTAATTTCTTCATGATAACGTTAATGTCTTTACGAAATTTTTTTCCTGATATTAAAATGCCTTCTGGCTTTTCTTCTTCCGCTATATTTTCTGGATTTTTTTCTACTATCTGCTTTCCAGTTGAGACTTCGCTATCTTTTTCATGTTGAAATTTTAAAATGTCAATTCTTTCAATTTTTTCACCCGGTTCTTTTTTTGTAGAAACCTCAGTAATGAATTCTTCCTGTTCTTTTTCCGGCATATCTGCAATTTTTTGCGCCGTTGATACTGTAACTTGGTCGTCCAAAAGAGCTTGTACCAAAGCTTCTGAACCTCGATTTTCAACTTTTTGAAGTTGTGCTACTTTTGATGGTGAAATCTTCATATCCGCTGCTAAAAGCATCCTTGTTTTTATACCGGTAAGTTCTCCTTTTTCACGCAAGGATGTGTAAATAGCTTGATACCCACGCATCTGCAACAGCAAGTCTCCATCTGTCTTATTTCTTTGTCCTGAGTTTTCCGCAAGGCGAACATAATCTTCCTTTTCTTCATCTGTAAGTGGCAGTGTAATCAAATCCGGATTAAATATATGTACTTTTATTTTTCTATCTGAAGACCAGATACCTTCTTGAATTAAATATCCCATAGCACGATATCTTCTCTCACCGGCAACAATTTCATAATCCTTATCTCCTATTTTTTTCAAAATCGGAGGATTTAAAATACCTACATCTCTAATTAGCTCTGCAAGCTCTTTTATTTCTTCTTCTTTCATACTCCAATCATTTTTATCTGTCGTATGTATTTGTTCGTGAGTAACCTGAATTTCTTCCATTTCAGCAGATTTCATATTCATAGCTTCCATAAGCCCACTGCCGACCTTAATTGTTGAATTATCATTTTCTTTATTTCCGTAAATAGACTGTTGATTATTAAACTGTCTTCCCATTCCTTTTCTTAAAGCGTCTACATTTAATTTTGCCATTTATATCTTCCTCTCTTATTCTTTAATTATTTTTGCTGGAATTGGTCTGTATTTATCCCAAATGCCATCAGAAATCAATTTCTCCTGCACTTTACATCTTTTCTTTCCCTCTACAAGCAGATAGTCCTTCCCTTGTTTTACCACTGTTATCGGCTCACAAATACCATTCTTCTTTATATCTTCCTGCAATTCTTGTCCTACCTCCAATTTTATCTGCTCAACTCCTACAATCTGCTCTAAGGTAAGATAAATATTTTTTTCTTCATCATACAGCTTCAAATATTCCTCTTTATTTTCTGCCATAATAAACTCTGTTAAATGCAAATAATTTGTTGTCAATTTGCTAACTGTTTTCTTTTTATCCGCAATGAGAAGTGGCAGGTTCAAATAGCTCCCCTCTCCAATTAACTTTGATTTATACATTTTAAATGGCAGCAACACCCCCGGAACCATTTCCTCCAACAGCTCATAAGCCATTTTGGGTACTCCTTGATTTTCCCAACGTGTAAAAAAGCATCCGGAAATCTCCAATTTATCATTATAATCTTTAACAGTGCGAATTAAATCCAGTGCATAAGCTACACCCTCTAAACTATCTCCATCTGTGGTTGTCGGTATATAAGCTTCATCACATACTGCTAGTCCATTTACATTAGCAATCGAAACAGAAGGAGCACAATCTATAATACAATAGTCATATTCTCCTTCCAGTTTTTTGATATGTCCTTTTAAACGAAACTGTGGTGGTACGGTTACATCTGCCTTAATCCGGTCCTGCACATCTCCTAATTGTAAATCGGACGGGATAATATCTAAGTTTTGATATATTGTTTTCCGGATACAATCATGAACGTCCATATTCCGATTTAATAATAAATCTGATATTGAATTATCTATGCTTCTTATATCTCCATGTAATTTGCGTTCTAATCTTTCATATACATTGATATTACTGAAGCGTGCTGTCGTATTCGCTTGCGGATCAAGGTCTATCATTAAAACTCTTTTATTATATTGTGTTGCTAAAATGTGCGCTACGGAAGTAACACTGGCTGTTTTAGCAACTCCTCCCTTAATATTCACAAATGCCACTGTCTTCATAATGTTCTCCTCTCTCATAAATAAACTTGTTTTTAATTTATTACATTTATCATAAGTTAATAATATTATATTTTTATTATTTTGTCAATCAATTTTTCCTGTTCAAAAAATAAGGTGCTATTTATAGCACCCTGTTTTTCGTTCTGTCCTTAACTCTATTTTTATAGAAAAAAAGTTTAGGTGCTACAAATAGCACCTAAACTGAAATTTCTCTTTGAGAGTTTCTTTCTCGCCTTTGTTCTTCCAAAACCCTCTCATATTCTCTTTGATTTTTATAACTTTCATAACTATTATCTAATGCCCTTTTCAGACCATTTATAGCCTTCTGCGAATTATAAATCCTTCTTCGCCGTATACTATTCTGCCTCCATTTTTTATTCAAACTATCTGACTCATATTTATATTCAGTATGGGGTTGCTTCCTTAAAGGCTCTTTTGTTTTTTCATAATTCTGATGTTCCGTTTCTTGCTTATGAATTGTCCTTTCATTTTTTCTTTCTCTTTTTCCATCCTCTTTCTCTTTATATCTGGAATTCATATTCTCTATTTTTTCTTCTTCATTGTTCAAAAAATCATTTACATTTTCATCATTTGGAAAATTTTCCATCTCAATTTTATTCCTATCGTATTCCTTAATCTCCTTCAGAATTGCATTTCCCAATCTAGTGTATAAATCTTCTATCTTCCCATTCATATAAGAAGACTTAGACTCTCCATAAGCTTCTCTATACAACTCATCTTGCTTCATCAACTTTTCTTTTAATTCTTTATAATCCTTCTTATGATACTTTTTAAGATACGCACTGCTTAGCGCATCAATTTCCCCTTTTAAATGAGCGATTTTACTATTATTATAATTCCACAAGCTACGCTTACAAGCTGGCATTTTCTCATATAAAGAGAAAAACGCTTTTCCCAATTCTTCATCTTGACTAAGCGCCGTTTCTCTTTTCTTCTGAACAATCGATTCCCGAATAACTCTATTGATTTCAAGATTTTGTTCCCTTTGATTTATAATTTCATTTACAACCACACGCTTACAAGCTTCTATACTGGAAAGTTTAAATCTCCCTTTATATTCCATTTTACTTCCAATCTGCACCTGTTCAACTTTCCCATTTTTTTTATATGTTTTATATACAGGATAAGCTTTCTTTTCCCTCATTGGAACTGGTTCTACAATCGCTATATGAACGTGCAGATTGTCCGTATTCAGATGAAACGCTGCACTCCAAACAGCATTTTGTAAATTTTCTTTTTCCAGCATCTCATTGACTGATTTACGAATAATTCCTTGAAGTTTCTGTTCATTCTGAGCACTCAAATATCCGTTCCATAACCCTTGTTTACGTAGCCATTCATTATCAAAACTAATAACAGTCTGCCACATCAATGATTTATTATCTTGTGCCATAGAGAAATTATCTTTTAGCTCCTGTTTTTCTTTTTCAGATAATTTTGATTTATCCTGTGTAAATAATCCCGTTGTCTTGTAAGGATTTCCCATATAATCCTGATAGATATTATATTCATCAATATGTGCATTACGAACCGCTTCTTCTCTATCCATATAATTTATATATCCCTGAAACATCTGATTATCTGGCTTACAAAATTCCGTAACAACCACTACACCCGCTTTAATTTTTCCCATATTTTCCCCTTTTTCTAATTAGGTGCTATTTGTAGCACCTAATTTTTTATCATATTATTTTTCCGTTTTTTCCTGTCTATTTCCTGTTTCTTTTTTCCTATTTTCTTTTTCAAATGTTCTTGTGAGTCAGATATTACTGGTGACGGAAATGTATCTGCAAAAACGCACGCCCCATAGTCCTTTTCAATAAGCATTGTGTTTAAAGCATCCAATATTACAGAAACATTCTTATCCGTTGCTCTTACAGAAGAATATAATCGTTTCCAATAATCTTTATAAACCTCTGAAAAAACATTCAATATCTGTTCTGCAACTCTCCTACTCTGAACTTCTTCATCCTGCATTTCTTTGTAGCTTTGGATTACATGACGCACTGCCTGCACCTGCGTTTTATATCCATGCTCCTGCATTACTTCCTGAAGAATGTTGATATCTTCCTGTTCCAGATTATAGACCTTCTGGATTTTCTTACTCGTCATTTTCTCGTTCAAAAATATTATCCTCCAATCTCTCCATTACATGAACACACTGTTCCATTATCATGTTATTTTCTTCTAATCTTTCCAACAGAACGTTCACTAAATTTCCAAATTTATCTTCTGTAAAAAGCACTTCTGTTTCGATTGCTAACTTTTGAAAATATTTTCTTAAAAACTCCTCTCTGCTCATCTTTTTCTTTTCAGCCTGCTCTTTTAGCTTAAGAGCTATCCCATCTGGTACATTTCTAATTAGTATATCTGCCATTTTCTCACCTCATAATTGGGTGCTATTTGTAGCACCTATTTTCTACCAGTATATCATACCGCCAAATTCGTATCAACAAATCTATATAAATAGTATGATTTTTTATATATGTGGTGCAAGTTATGATATCAGGAAAATCCTAGGCTTTGCCTAGGCATCATACTTGTATGATATCAATTTTCCCTTATGCTCTTTTATATATACCCCATTCCCTAGAATAAGGCTTTTCAAATTAACGTGTTGGGGAAACTTTTTCTTTTTTTGCATAAAAAAAGAGCCTTTATATATCTTAAATATAAAGACTCTTTTCTAGTTCTCACTTGCTATGCAATAGCCAATTTAGCTTTAATCTTTCTTACATCTTCAGAAAGCGCATTTAAACGAACTAAAGCCAATTCTTCTTCTGCCTTAACAGTTAATGTCTCATTGTATTTTCTTGATAAATCAAGATGTCCTTCTGCAATAATCTTGATATTTCTATTCGTTTCATTTTCTAATGTGAGCTGTATATTTAAAATATCATCTTGCATCTTAGTCATCTTCTCTTCCATACCTGATATTTTACTCTCCATACCAGATACTTTACTTTCTATTCCAGCAATTTTTTCGTTTGTCTTTTCTGCTGATTTTTCTAACAGCATTGCAATCTGTTCTAAATCTCTACTTTCTAACATTTTATACCTCCTGCAAATTATCAATTTCTATGTCTCTGAACTCTGTTCTTCTTCTTTAACTTTTTCTATTATTCCCGTTTCACATTCTGTGCTTTTAGTATATTGCACAGAATGTGAAACGTCAATGGAATATTATTCTACAAAAATTAGTTCCTTTCCGCCAGTAGCTATGTCCGGTAAAAATGTACCCAAGCGCTCAAGTGGAATAAATAAATTATGCCCCTCAAAGCTTTTAAAATGTGCCAGTATTTTATCATTTTCAATCAAAACATATTCCCTACTATCTGCATTATTAAAATAAATACCACCCAATCGGTAATATTTTTTTGCTTCTGCAAACGTTTCTTTTTTGATTTCCTTGATACCCCTTGTCAACTCTCCTTTTTCATTTCTGTACCTTTTCATGATTTTTCCTCCTTGTGTTTATTTTTAGCTATACAAATTTGTCTACAAAACTGATTTCCGGTTGACGGAAGTCTGGTGGGACTTACATCAACCCGCAGGATATTCCTGCTGTTTTCTGTTTTGCTGATTTCCGTATATCCGTTATCTGTATGGGACAACGCAAAAGTGGCCAGAAATTAGGGGAATGACAAGGGGCAAGCGCAGCGCAGCTATGTACACCCCTTTTCTTACCCCTAATTTTAGGCTATTCTTTAAGTTCCCATACAACGGATATACAAAAGCAAACAGAATGTCACAGGAGTACCTGCGGGTGTACGTCTTAAATAGTTTGTAGTTTAAAGAAAATCTACCATTTATTAAAATTTATAAACAGGTAGCTATAATGAGATATTAGACTACTTTTATACTTATAAATACATACTTAAATACTTAGAGGAGCACAAAAATCACTGAATGCCTTATAAATACTGATGTTCAAGGATTTTGAAAGGAAACGTATAAGTAGTAAAAAGAAACATTTATGTAGTTAAAGGAAACGTTTGTGTAGTCGAAAGGGAACGTTTAGGTAGCTTGCCGATACACTATATAATCCGAAAGAAACAAGTATCTTGACATTGTTACCTTTTATAGTATAATGGTTATATCTTTATTAGAGGTAACAATTATGAAAAATATGTGCTTAAACAAAGAAAATCAGGTTGTTATGGCAAACGATTTAATTAAGAGCAAAAGCTGCCTCTCTTTGAATGAAATAAAATTACTGCGTCTTACAATTATGCAGATTGTAAAAGAAGACAATGATTTCTATTCATACCAAATATCCATTATGGAATTAGCCAAATTACTAGATATCCCTAGCACGCATTTATATTCTGATATATATGACATTTGCAGACATCTTTTGCAGGAAGTTGTTGAAATTGGTGATGGAAACCCGAAACATAAATGGAAAATATTTCAATGGTGCAGTAGTTGCAGTTATAACAACGGAATTATTACGATAAAGCTCCACGAAGATTTACAACCTTACTTAATACAATTAAAAGGCTACTACACGCAATATGTATTAGAAGACATCATATTGCTCAAGACAATCTATGCAATTCGTATTTATGAACTGATACGTCAAGAAATGAAGGGGCAAAAGGTATATGCTGATAAAATAGCAATTATAACTTTAAGCGAAGAAACCATAAGAAAGGCAACCGGAACTGAAGACAAGTATACAAAAATGAGTATGTTCCGGGCAAGAGTTATTGATGCAGCATTAAAAGAAATTAACCTGAAATTAGGTTATAATATAAGTTATGAACCACTAAAATGCAGTCGAAAGATTGTAGGTTTCCGTTTTACGATAGAGTCTAAGAACAATGGTAAATAGACAAATCTTGATTAAAAATTATAAGGTGCTACAAATAGCACCCTATAATTTCTAATACATTCCAATACACTTTTAACCGGCAAGGTGCTACAAATAGCACCCTGTTTGGTTAAGCTCTATGTAATCTTCCATTTTCCCATATAAACACATTATCTGATAGGTATTCATTTGGTGATAACACTGTGGCATTTACTTCACGTACTGTTTTTCTCCATGAATTGATACTATATTCGCACGTATATGGAATTGCGATAAATTCATGAATAGAACTTGGCAATATAAGAAATCGAGAGGAAAAATATTTTGACAATTCTTCCATAACTTCCTCAACCAGCATGAGTGCAGCACCCTCCACTCTATTTTTTGTAGTTACAACTAACATTTCACCCTTTTTCTCAGTTTTATCTTCTAAAGAATAATTTTTTTTCATATATTGTTGTACAATTTTTTCAACATCTATAATTTCACAATTTTTTAATAAGTTTCTTTTTGCATATAGAAAAGCTTCTTTCTTTGTTAGATGAACAGCTTTTAACATGCCATTTTTAATTACCAATTTTCCGCTGCTTTCTCCAAATCTAATGTGAATATAAAAAATAATTGCCATATCCTCTACAGGGATAAATGAAATATCTTCTTGTTCCAGTTCTTCAGCATTTCTCTTTAAAGATATTAAGCTCATATAGAGATTTTCCTTTATATAATCCATATTTTTCATTACATTGCTGACTTTCTCTGATGTTGGCATATCTCTTTCAAGAATACTTTCCATGTATTCAATCAACTCTTTATCTGACATCTGAATAATACTCTCATTATTGTAAATTACCGGATAAGTGTTACTGTCTGGTTTCAAAATAGCATATCCTTCTAAGATTTCGTTTATTTTCCAGCGCTGCACATATTTCACTGTAAACTCTCTTCCTTCTTTTTCCAAAATTTTGTTTAATCTTTCTGCTCTCATCATCATTTTTTCTTTCATAATTAAAATCCTTTCTGCTTTTAGCTATTAAAGTATCAATACAGGAACTGAGTTAGTCCCAATTCCTGTATTTTTGTGATATGGTTGTAATAATTCCGATTACTGCATTTAATGCTTCACCCCATGTAGTACATCCTTTGGTAACTTTCTGCCTATGCAACCATGAATAGAGATATTGATATTCCATGCTTTCGTGGGTATCAAAAATAAAATGCAGCTCTGTTTCTACATCTTCTCTGTTTCGTTCCAGTATTTGAAGATTTTCTTCCGAAACGTCAATCGCTGTAATTGTCACAACACCTTCTTTTATATCTATAGATGTTATTTCAACTGTCATTTTTCCACCTTCTTTCTGGTTTTATTTTGTGATATATTTTTCCGACAACTGAAGAACACGATATGTAGTTGTCAAGGTTCTAAGCAACTTGTTTGTTGCTTATGAGCCATTTTTATCACACGCATTATTCTTTGTGTCAATGAGCAAGGTGTTTCCGTGGAAACACCGATACGCCGTAGGGCAATCATTGACGCAAAGAATAGGCTGTGATATACCTCCAGAATGAATAAAAGCTCATACTGCCTATGCTAAAAAAAAAGCATCTACCTTATAAGCAACGAACAAGATGCAGAACCATTGACAACACGGCTTGTTCTTTTGTTATAAAAGAAATAGCAAAATCAAAATGTAATACAGAAATGATATTATATAGCAGATATATAGCAAATCACTTGCCTTTTATATCTATTTGCTATATAATATATAAAAATATATAAGAAATATAAAAAGGAGTGAGTAGTATGGCACAGATCAATTTTCGTGTAGATGATGATATAAAACGCAACGCTGAAAGAACACTTAGCGACATAGGACTGAATATGTCTACTGCAATTACCATTTTTCTTAAAGCAGTTGTTAGGGAAAATCGTATTCCCTTTGAACTATCGGCTGATCCATTCTACAGCAAAGAAAATATGGATGAATTAGAAAAACGACTGAATAATATTCATTCCGGAAAAAGTACGTTAAAAGAACATGATTTAATTGAGGTAGACTGATGAAAAAGCTCTGGGAAGATAATGCATGGAATGAATATTTAGAATGGCAGACTAAAGACAAATAAACCGACTTTTGTTAGATATTGACCGAAATGGTTATAACTGCATAGGAAAACCAGAAGCATTAAGCGGAAATCTTGCCGGTTATTGGAGTGTATGCATTGATGAGAAAAACAGAATTGTTTTTAGAATTAACGAAAATAGCATTGAAATTTTGAAATGTGGTACTCATTATAGAGATAAATAAGTAGAGTATTTTTTCTACAATAACCTTATACTTTCTTTTTAGGAAAGGGAACAAAAAGGTAGGTGCTACAAATAGCACCTACCTTTTTTAGCTTAAATACCATAACCCATTTTCAAAGACTTTCTTACAATCTGTCATTTCATCATTATAAACAATCTTTTCACCTCTAACTAAGACAGTTCTTTTATTTCTCAGTTCTGCCTCATAAAAATATGCCATATACAGGAAGCAATTTGGTGATTGAGAAATGGTGCAGATTTTCTTTGTGCCCCTCTCCTAAAAAAGAAAATTCTTTACTTTCCTTCTATTTTTCTGTATAATTTAAAATCATAATATTTTTTCAGTCCACTTTTGGTTGCTGCCGGGTGGACTTTTCCATGCTGGAATAAGGGGTTATGCATATTTCCATGGTGTTCTTTACATTTCTAATCCTTTTCCAGCCCTCATATTTCTTTCTATCCCTATAGCCTTATGCTCTGCAGAAATATTCTGTATATTTCTTTGCTGCACTATATCCGGATTTTTCATATATTCTTCTATTTGGTTTAAATGTTTCCCCATAATCCTATGTATATGTTCAAAAGATTTATTCATATTGCTCTCTATCGCCCTCTTCTGGGCTTCAAATGGCAGTTCTCGATACTTTTCCCGCATTTCCTTTTCAAATTGATTGTAGGCGTGTTTTAAGTGCCTTCTACGGGCATCTGTAATCTCTATTCCTAAATAATCCTGCAGCATTATGGAAACGCAATCTGCCTCATATTCTACCTGTCCTTCACCTTTCTCTTTCCCCTCTACTCCATGTTTTTCTATGGCATGTCCCATTTCATGTGAAAGTGTAGAAAGTTTTTCTATCCCTTCTAGCTTCTCATTTAATACGATTTCATCTTTGTAATAATATCCTCTCAAGGATATTGAAGATAATCCTTCTGTTCTTACGCTGCACTGCAATTCATTTTCAGCATAACTTTCCAAAGCTGTAATTATTTTATCTGCCTCTTCTGAAGCTTTCCCCATATTAAAATATTTAGGGTATTGTTCTTTTGGGAAATTTGTCTGTGCGATATCAAAGACGTAGCCAATTTGAAATCCCTGTTTTACTACTCCTTCCATCTCTCCTTTTTTATACAAATCCTTTTCTTCTTTTGTGGCATTCCGTAGGGATACCATAGAACCATCTTCTCGTTTCAATAGTGTTGATTGTACGGCGTACCAAATTGCAATGCCTTTTTCTCCACGATTTACTGACACACCCTCTTTCTTCCATCCGGCAAACGATTTAACAAAAGTCGCATGTGGATTTTGCTTATAAATAAGGGCTGCATTCCCTGCCGAATACTGGTAGAAATTTTTAGAAAATCTTAGATATTCTACGATTGTTTCAGGATTTTCCTGATAGGACTTTGCAAATTCTTCCATCTTTTTTCTAGCAAATTCTCTATTTTCCTCTGCTTTTTGAGACCATTTTTTTTCCAATATTATTCCTCCTGAAAACGCTTTAAAATTTCTTGCTGCATAGCTGCATCCAGCTTGTCTAAAATTTCCAACTCTGCATCTGTAACACTTCCTACCGGAATTAAATCATTTTCACAATCAAAAAAATAGAGTTCTCCGTATTCTGTTTCTACGATTGCTTTGCCCTCATAATATCCAACAATTATATTATCTTTCAAAATTTTTTCCATTTTTAATCCCTTTCTATAACATCATTCTAACTTGCCTATAAATTTCCTGTAATACAGCAACAAGCTCCACCCTGATTTCTGGATACAAGAGCGTCAATAGACCGATTGCGGCCAACAATAAAATTATAATTGTTGCCGCAATCCTAATCACACCACCTATTACCCGTATGAAAAATTTTATCATGTTACTTTTTTCGACAATCATTACTTCTTTGTTGTCGTCCACCTGATATTTTTTCCTTAAATCTTCCTGTTTCTGCTGTTCCTCTTTTTCCTTCAGGATATTATCTATAATTCCATTTTTAAGCTTCGCCATTCTTCTTTTTCCTCTTAAACATATTTCGTATACTCTTTTTTTGCGGAATATCCTTATTTTTATTATCCAAAGGTATAATGTCTTCATATATGGAAAGATTATCGATTACAAACTCATAGCCTTCCGGAGAATAACAAGGAAAATATATTCTATCTTCCTTATCTTTCATGGACTCCTTTAAGTCCTTTCGGTCTGCTTCTGGTGTATGAATGAACAGATAGTAAATGTCCGTATAAAATTCATTTTCTACCAAAGTTGATGTATATACTACTTCTGAGGCTTTTGCTCCGACACAAGCCAGACGTATATCTTTTTCTAAGTAAGATGTGCGATTGAAATTTTGGCTTCCACAAACTCCATAGTCATAAACGTAGTAATCATATCCCAGCTTTAAAATTTCAGAAATTTTATCCTGCTTATAAAAATGATGCACATTCATAAAAACCACTTCGCCCATGTCCTCATCTACATTTTCACAATCATAGAATGCTGCAACATTTTCTACATATCTTGTATCATTCATTTCAATATAACAGGCTTTATATCCCTTATAGAGCAAGTATTTTACAACCTGTAACGCTTGTGTCGTAGTTCCTATTCGACTCATTGCACCAGCAACACCGATTAGCTTATAGCTTGCTTCTCTCCTACGTTCTTCTTCTTGCTCTTGTAACGTAATAATTTCCAATTCTTCAAATCCGTTTGCTTCGTAATATCCTGCTAAAGCTAATTCTAATTGCTGCTTCATCTCCGTTAAAGTCACACCGATAATAAAGTTCTTGATGCCAACTTTGCACAGTTCTACTAAAACCTTATTCTTTAGCATATAACCGGAAGCATAAATAATCACTGTTGCATTATTACAATTACGAATTGTAATAATCTGCTTTGCAAGCTCCTCCGCCGAGTCAAGATACTGTTGAATATCAAAAATCATATATTCCACACCCTGATATTCTAAAATATCTGTTTTTTGCAGTTCTATCCGGCTGTTCGATTTTACATAGGCAAATTCTTTTCCTTTTTTTTCTGCGATTTCTTCCGCAAAATAACCTTTTTCTGCTGAACCAATAAATATAATCATATTTCCCTCTAGCTAAAATCTTAAATTTTGAATTGTTCCATACATCTGCGCCTCCTGATAGGCTTCGTTCCAATCTGTTTCTTCCTTTGCCGGGAGACGTTCTATAATTTCCGCTTCGATTTTTCGGCACTGCAAGGCTTCTCTTATTTTTTTTACACTCAAATGCCCTGCATAGTCATTATCTACGGCTATATAGATTTTCTTTTTCGGCTTCCTTAATAAATGGTTTATGAGTGCTTCGTATTTACAAGAGCCACATAAAAAGAGATAATCGTATGCTTTAAAATTCCTTCCCTGCTTTTTTAAAAGACTCATGATGCTCATACCATCAATCACGCTTTCTGCAATAATAAGGTTTTCTGCATCAAAGTTCAAATAAAACCCATATTCATAATTGCTTCCCATGCAGTCTCCAATGTATTTTCTTTCTGTATTCGTCCCTCTTAAAAAACCATATACCGGAACTTTGCTGTCGTCATATCCTACAAAGACACAGTTTCCATAAACATCCTGATAAAGCATCTGTTCATCTACAAAAAATTGAACTACTTCTTTATCAAGCATACGAATTTTTGTAAGATAAGCAAATACACGTCTCATATTATCTACTCTTTTTGGAAGCTGCAACTTAACATTCTCAGTCTCCTGCTTCTTCCATGTCTGTTTTTCTCTTGCTGGACCTTGCTTTATGCTTCTTTGTACTCTATTTGTAAAATAAGTGAGAGCCTCGTGCATATCCATATTTGCAAACATCACCGCAAAATCAATCACATCCCCACCGGCGCCGATTGCACTACCAGCACCCGGATGGGAATTTCGCCAAAAACGTTTCTTTTGTGGATCAATTCGAACACTGTCATATTCTTCCAGTGTAAAATATCTGCCTATTCTTCTTACGTGATACCCCAGTTCCTGTGCAAAGTCCTGAATATCAATTTCCTCTATAATCCGATCACGAATATCGTTATCTCTTTTTTTATAAAATTCATATTTATGCTGATTGATAAAAGCGACAACCGCTCTGCGGTCTGTCATATTCGGTAATTCAATATTCAGATATCTTGCCATATCCTCTACAAAATCAATCTGTTTCTGGCTTGGTAGCATAATTCCTACTCCTGTTCTCCCTGCTTATATTCTTCTATTTTCTTATTATGTTCTTCTATTTTTGCCTCATATTCTGTAATCTCACTATCGAAAGCTGCAATCGCTTCCTGATATGCAACAATATCCTTTTCTAGCTGCTGTATCAAGACATCCGTATTTAACTGTTCTTCTTCCGTCTGATACTTCTTAGCACCTAATAAAGAATTGATACGTTCATTTGCATTGTTTATTTTTGTTTCCTGTTCTGCAATCGCATTTCTGTTTTCTTCTATTTTTGCTTCACATTCTGCAATATCCATTTCTTCCCTGTTAATTAGATATTGTTGTTCCGAATGATCCTTAATTTCTTCCACATGATTTACAGCTTTTTTATTTGTAAAATATTTTAACATTTCTTCTGCATCCTGTGTAAGTTTAATTCGAAAAGAAATTTCCTTGAATTTTTCCGGAACGTTGTTAATCCGGATAATCGTAAGATTATCTGCTTCATAGATTTTTTCTACTTCCAGTTTCCCTTCTTTTCGGTCTACTGCTTCATAATACAAATTTGAAATTCCATCTGTACTGTGATTTAAGATTTCAAATTCCAATTCCATCATCTTTTGTTTCGGCGCATAGTCCCAGCGCTTTAAAGTAAAATCACGGTCTGCAAAAGTTGTTGTTGTCCCCATAGGAGTTGCCTGTATCAATTTTCCATCTTTCGGAAACCATTCTTTTGAAGTAAAAAATGCAATCAGAAGAACTACATATACTACAACAAATCCTTCTAAAAACACACTTTTTTTCAAACGTATTTTTTCAAATTTTTTCATCATTCTTTTTCCCTTTTAGTTCTCTAAATAATCCTGCAGGCTTTTTTCCATGGAAAGGGGCAACAAATCTGTATTCACGTAATAGATCGGTTTCCCGGAAAGAATAAGCTTTTCTCTTTCTTCCCTGCTTATTTCTCCAATACACAAAATATCTGTTGCATCCTGTATTGCAGAGGATGTAAAAATAAAATGCTTCCTCAATTTTTTTATGTAGTCCTCTTTTTCATTTGTGCCACAGTATATATAATATTTTTTCTGCATTTCTCTTTGCAGGACGCTTCTGTTCCCGCTTTCCTTTCTTTGTATCTTTACTGCAATACAAATTTTTCTTTTTTTAAGACAAAATTCAACACCAGCCTGTGTGTCCCACCGGCTCTGCCGTGACACGTTGCCAGCGTAAAAATTTGTGCCGGTTCTTTTTCTTCGTCTGAAGTTTCTAAATTAACGAAACTTCTTCTTTCTAAATTGTTTATAATTTCTTCTGCCTTGCTGCGTTCCCATGTCTTTTCTCCCAGTTCAAAAATATCATCTGTATTCTCACATTGAAAAACCGAAACTAGCTCTAATTCTTTCGTTCTCTCTTTTGTATAAAAATAAGCTGTTCGGTGAGATGCAGCATACTCCATATCTCTATACTTTTTCAGACCACCAAACATTTGTCCGGAAATCATATTATGTCCGTATAAGCAAACATGGAAATCCTGATTTAGCTCCACATTCTGAAAGGCAAAGATAGAGCCTAAAGCACTTGCTTTTCCTCGAAAATCCTTTTTTAAATATTCCTGATCCGTATCTCCTATCAGCACAGGATAATCTACCTTTGTTTCCGGTATATAAAGCCAGCCGCTAATCTCACCATTAACCTTTTCTAACGCTTCAAAGTCAATGTACCTGTTAAATGGATCGTCTGCGTCCAATTCTTCCTGATTACCGGCTGGAACTTTTACAACCTGTTCCTTTAAGGCTTCATTCTTTCCCTCTGCATTTAAAAATACAAACAGTTCCTTCATCCCTAATGCCAAAAACAAGAAAAGGCAGAATGTCAATATTACATTTATCAGTTTTTTCATTCTTTTTTCTTTGTTTTTTTCGTTCCTACATTAAGAGCTACCAAAAGCAGTACAATAATCAATGCCCCAGCAAAATATTTCAAAATAGGGCTGTCTAATCCGGTTTGCGGAGCTCCCGGTCTTCTGGGAGAGTCCGTTGTAATCCTTCCCGGTTCTGGTTCATGTTTCGGAATTACCTTAATATCATAATTCATTTCGCCCTCTGTTTCATCAAAGGTTGGAATAGAAATCAGAAATGGGGTTACTTTTTCATATTTTGCTGTATTCGTAGCCTCTAAAAAATATACGCCCACCGGTAAGTCCTGAAAGCAGAGCTTTCCATCTTTATCTGTTAATAACACTTTTTCTGCTGAAAAATCTAAAGCAGCCAGCTTCTCCGCAGCTTCTTCCATATCTTTTGCTGACTCGATTACATTTAAGTCAATACCGGAAGAAGAAAATTCATTTTTCAGAACGTATTCCCCTTTCGATATCTCTCCTACTTTGGTACAGGAAAATTCTACCTTTTCCCTTGATGTACCTTTTCTTCCTTCTGTCAGCTCTACGCTAATGCTGCCTTTTCCTTCTACATTTACCTTTTCCAGTTCTTTTTCGTCCATGAGGGAGTTTTCGCCTTCTGTTCCTTCGTGGTTTACCAAAGCACTACTGTCATTTGCGTATACTTGTATACTAAATGCAAATAAAAAGATTGCGGTTATGCATAATAAAAAATTACTTTTCATTCTTTTTCTCATACCTTTTCCTCCTAAAAAAAGAAATTGCTCCAGCTACAATAAAAATAAACGGCAATACCATAAAGAAAATTTCCCGAAAAGAAGGTAATTTTTTCTCAATACTGTCATATTCCACTTTTTCGTAAGGCACTCGTTCCCCTGTTACAACCAGCCTTTGCGTGTTAATTCCATAAGGAGTACAGGTTATCAGGGTACATAAATCTTTATCCGGTAAAATTTCCAGCATCTCTGCTTCTTCTGGCTCCATAACTTCGATTTCCGTAATGCGGTATGCCAAAGTCTCCCCACACGTACTTACAAAGAAAAGGTCTTCTGTTTCCAGCTCATCCAGCCTTGTAAACAGCTTGGAGTTTGGTAATCCTCTATGTCCGGTAAGAATACACCTTGTATTATTACCTCCAACCGGAAGGCTGCTATCCTGAAAATGTCCCACACCACTTGCTAATACTTCCTCTGATGTCCCATGATAAATCGGGATATCTACGTTGATTTTCGGAATTTCAATACTACCCATTACCCCTGTTCCGGAAAGGTTTAATAGATTTTCGTAATTTTCATCACTTAAAATCCCATCCTGCAAGCCTGCAATGCTTGCTCCCTGTGTCTGAAACAGCATATCGTTGTATTCCGATGCTTTCTCTATGGCATCCTGTATCTGGCTTTTATCCTCCGCTTCCATACTGCCCTGATAAGTAGAGACAGCATCTTTTTGATGCTGTCGCTCTATCATGCTGCTTACCAGAGGATAAGACACAAGAAGCAAACCTATTATAAAAATCATTTTATTCCATAATTTACGCTTCTTCATTTTTTCCTCTAAAAGATATCTTTATTCTTCCTCTTTTTTACCCTGTTTTCTGTTGAATAACATTGCACCGCCCATTAAAGCAGCTCCGGCACAAACAATTACCAGCATAGCGGAAGAACCGGTGATTGGAAGTTTTTTGCCAACCTCATTGATTACCTTAATATCCAAATTACCCTGATTTACGTCTGTATGAAGTTTTATATCTTCATCCTTAAATGCGCCATTGTAGAAGGATTTTATATGTGCTGTACCCTCCAGTTTTTTTAATGTTTTTTCTGTCGCACCGTCTCCTTTGACATAATTATTTCTGTCTGTGGTATAAGTTGGTTTTACGTTAATCACAATCGGGTCAAGCAATGGTCTGTATCCATCCGGCGCATCCGTTTCCTTCAGGTAATATGTACCTTGGTCCAGACCGTAAATTTTAAAGATACCATTTGCATCGGATACCATCTCCACTGCATCTTTTGGAGCTGTTCCTCCTGTGTGGTCTGTGCCTCCAACGGAGTCACGGTTTATCACTACATATCCGCCCTGTCCCTGATTGGTATTTTTCTTTACATAAACTTCATTCTTACATTCCTTATCGCTGTAAAGACGGAATTTTGCATCCTGCAGAACCTTGTCATGATTATTTGTCTTTAATCCGTCTACTTCAAAAGTAAAACATACAACGGTATCCCATGGTGTAAATCCTGTCTCTCCCTTTCCGTTGGAGTCTGCATCATTGGAGAACTCTAAGCGAACATCATTTTCAAATCCCGGTCTTCCGGTATCTAATGCAGCCAAATCATTTAAAGTCGCTTCACATTTTAAAGTAACGGTTAATCCTGTATAATCATTTTCCTGATTGTTGTTCATTTTATTAAATTCACGGTCTACGATTTTTTTAATATCCATTACTTCTACTTTAAAGGTATCACCGGAGCCGTCCTGCGGATTTTCCGTTAAAACATACTCATCATCTTTCAGTTTATATGTTTTACCGTCCTGACTTTTTATCACAATCTCCATTTTTGCTTTGTCTGCATGGAAAGTTAATGCCTTATCCATCTTATCGTGCCATGCGTAGTAATAAGTGTCATATCCGTTCATATTCGGAATTGTAGACTCAAATTTGTATGGTACGGTTTGTCCGATTTCATAGTCACCGATATCATTCCAACCATCATTTTTAATGGCATCTTTGTTGTCGTCCTCCTGAATTTTTTTGGTAATAGTAGGATAATCAGATTTGATATTTACCTGTGCATCCGGATTAGCTGTATTTACCATACAAAGAGAAGATGCAAACCACTGTTCTCCATCTTCATCTGCCTTTGACAATTCATCTACTACATAATATCCGTATACCAGACCTGTAATGGATATGGAATTATCCGGTTTTGTAGACTGTACGGTAATAATCTCTCCGGATTTATTTTGTTTTTTAATCTGTGTTCTTACATCTTCTACGAAGTAACGGAATGCACTATATCTTCCTTCCAGCTCCTGCGGTGTATCTACCCCTTCTACCGGATTAGAGTTCAAGGTCTGGATATAATCAATCGCCATGTATTCTGTGACATCTGCCGGTCTTAACTGTGTTCCATTCTTTTTGTTTAACGCATTGGCTACTACTGTCTGAATAGCATTGGCAAATTCCGGGTTAAATGTATAATTGATAGACTCCCCATCTTTGGAATTTTCCGCATTGAATAATTGAAATACTTCAAATTTCTTTCCTACTAAAGACTGCCCCTGATTTCCATTAATGTTAATACTTGCGGAACCATTTCCAAAATCAAAGACACCATTTACAACCTGATTATTTTGTGCTACTTCCATTTCCTCTGCATAAACAGGTGTAAGAGCACTTCCTGCTATGGTTGTTGTTGCTGTTGCCACTACCAATCCCATCATTAACATTGCTTTAAAAATCTTATTCTTCATCGTTCTTTCCCCTTTCCCCTTTCCATTATCTTGTTGTCTTTTCTTTCTTTTTTAAGGCGGTAATCATTAAAATACTACCGATTACCAAAAGCCAAATCATGCTATGTGAGCCTGTATTTGGCAGTTTCCCATTTACTGTATTCACAACAGTAAGATTGACTTCCCTATCTTTTTTTGTCCCCCCAATGGTAATGGAACCATTGGAATTGGCATCATAAGCTTTATCATTTACGTAAACGATAAAACTGTTTTTTATTGGGTCACTTTCCACTTTAATTTTATAAATCACCGGACTGCCGTCTGCATTTATGGGAAGCTTGTACCCTGCCGGCGCTTTTGTCTCTTTTAAGTAATATTCCCTGCCGATCTGCACGTTTTTGAATGCCAGATTTCCGTCTTTATCAGACACCTGTCTGCTAACTTCCACACTGCAGTCTTTATCCTCATATAAGGTAAATTCTGCACCTTCCAGCACTGTATCTTTATTATTTACCTTGTGAATGTTCAGCTTAAATGGAGCTAACTTATTCTTTACTGTTAAGGTACCATCTCCGTTCTTTTCTTCTGCAAAGGAAATACCCATATCCTCTGTGGGCTCTGTAAGGGCACGTACCTGATTATCTGCGGTAACTTCAAATTCAAACACGCTGGTATTCGGCAAATAACCCTCTGCCGGAGACATTTCCACTACCTGATGCTTTCCTACTGCAAGTCCCTGTAACTGGATTTCTCCTTTATCATCTGTGGCGTAATCCTTTGTTGTGCCATCCGGCATGGTATGACGGAACACTGTACCCGGAATGCGGACATTTGTTCCATCCTGTACCTTTATAATTTTTACGCTTACACTGTCTTCCTTGATTTCTGGTGTAACATAAGACTGAGCACTCTGCGATGTACCCGGTGGTGTAATTCTTCTAATAAAAGTCTCGCCGTTAATGTGATATCCTGCCGGTGCTTTTGTTTCTGTTATAACAAGCGTACCGACTGGTAAAGCTGGATGATTAGAACTGTCATAATAAAATTCATCTCCACTTACTAAATAACTTTCATTAAATTTCACAAGTCCTTTTTCATCTGTTGCAAATACCCAAGTTTTATCCGCAGTCTTTCCTAATGTTTCCGGGTCTGTGTCTTCTGGATATTCTCCTTTATAAAATTTAAAAGTAAACTCCGCACCCTTTAAGCTGCCTTGCCCTGCCGGTACTGGATTTCCTGTGTCTTTATCTATTTTCATAACCAGCATCACAATAGGGTCTAATATAGGTGTTTCTTTTGAGGTAATCTGATATTCCAAATTTCCTGATCCTGCTGTTAAATCTACTGGATAAACTGTTTTATCCAACGCATATCCCGGTGAAGCTTTCGTTTCTTTTACGTAATATGTACCCAGCTTTAACCCATCTTTTTCTGCATATCCGCTTTCATCCGTTATCATCTTGTCCACATAATTGGTACACTCCGGATTGCTGTAAATAGAAT
>PPYE01046777.1_pt1 | contig 41703 bp, 13 predicted proteins | sample 1559881 | NCBI WGS metagenome assembly PPYE01 (sample SAMN08240022, study PRJNA423297) | Human gut metagenome, whole genome shotgun sequencing project. | reverse complement strand
CTTACACCAATTTCTTTCGGAAGCGGGCTAATTTTCCGAAGTACAAGGAAAAATTCCGGAATGACTCCATCAGATTTCCCCAGGGCGTTGAACTTGATGAAGTTAAACAACAGATCCGACTGCCGAAAATCGGCTGGATGGGATATCGAAAAAGCAGGGATATCATCGGAACCATTAAGAATGTCACTGTCAGCCGGCGCGGGGAGAAATGGGATGTCAGCATACAGACTGAGTATGAAGTCGTCTCATCTGCTCCCAATCCTTCTGAAATAGGAATAGACATGGGTGTCAAACGTTTTGTGACTATGTCAAACGGTGACTTCGTTGAACCTCTAAACGCTTTTAAGCAGGAGCAGGAAAAACTTGCCAAGCTGCAAAGGAAACTTGCGCGGCAAAAGAAAGGAAGCAGAAACAGCAGAAAGACAAAACGAAAAATTGCTCGATTGCACCGCTATATAGCCGACAGCCGAAGAGATTTTCTTCACAAGACCTCTACAAAGATAGCTAAAAACCACAGCATCGTATACGTTGAGGACCTTAAGGTCTTGAACATGTCCGCTTCTGCCAGCGGAACAAAAGAATCGCCGGGCAAAAACGTCAAACAGAAGAGTGGACTGAATCGATCAATTTTGGATCAGGGATGGTATGGCTTTTTCCGGATGCTCTCCTACAAATTAGAGCGGAGAGGCGGAAGGCTGATAAAAGTAGATCCCAGAAACACGAGCCGAACTTGTCCTCGATGCGGGCTTGTCTCTGTAGAGAACAGAAAATCGCAAGCGACCTTTGCATGCATTGGCTGCGGTTTCCGCTCCAACGCAGATGAGGTTGGAGCGATAAATGTATTAAGGGCCGGACGGGCCCGGTTAGCCTGTGGTATGAGTGGTGCAGTAAGGCCGCTGTCAGCAGGAACCCAAAGAGACCGACTGCAGCATTAGGCTACGGCCGCTGCAGAGGTGGTATGGAATCCTTGTCATTTATGACGAGGAGGATGTCAACATCATTGATGTCACAGCCAAAAAGCAGGCTAAAGTCAATTGTTTGATTTTTGGAGTGGTTTTCATATTTCTTCCGAGGGACCTATCTACTGCATTAGTCTCGCCGGCTTCTGGAAATGCGTGGAAACACTGTGAGCCACAGAAGTTATAAAAAAAAACACTTTTTTATACCAACAGGGGTTACTAGGGGGAGATTACTGAATCAAAAAATAGCCTTTCTATCATCGTTTTCTTGCACGCTTCATCCCATGCCATGCTAGGTCCTTTCTTGCACTTCGCTTAAAAATCTTGACAGAAACTGTTTTCAACTTAACAGTGCATTCGTATAACTATTTTCAAATAGATAGCGCAAACTTGGCATAGTTCTTGCATAGACTATTTTGAAACCTAGCAGAATCATCCAACCAATAATTAACCTGACTAGTTTTCAAAGCCTCAATAAACCAACTTAAATGCGTCATAGCTGTGCAAGGATGCCCTAAATTGGTGCGACTGCTCGATGATGGCGCAAAGAAAGGAAAAGTGATGAAAGAACTTCTAATGATGAAGGGAGCCAAGACTTTAGTCGATGTTGCTACAAAAGTGCAAGCCGGGGAAACTGTCCTTTTGGTCACTGACTATGCTAAAACAGACATCGCTCAAGCCGTTGCTGCCGTTGCCTGTGACCGAGGTGCAGAAGTAATGATTATGAGTATGAAGCCTCGCAAACGGGCCGGAGAAGAACCGCCTGCAGCCGTGGCCGCCGCCATGAAAAATGCGGACGTCGTGATCGTGCCCGTCAGTTACTCTATTACCCATACACATGCAGTAAAAAATGCGGCGGCAGCCGGAGCTCGAATCATCGTCATGACAGATTTCACCCCTGAAGTTATGATGCACGGCGGGATAGAAGCTGACTTTGATCAAATCAAACCAACCTGCATTGCTGTTGCCAAAGCCCTGGAAACTGCCGAAGAAATTCATATCACCTCTCCGGGAGGAACTGATCTTCGTTTCAATACGAAAGGAAGACGCGGAAATGCGCTTTACTGCGTAGTTGAAAAAGGTCAGTTCTCTACCATCCCCACTATTGAAGCAAATACAACCCCTATAGAGGGGACTGCAGAAGGGATTATTGTATGCGATGCTTCAATTCCATATCTCGGTATCGGCCTTGTAGATGAACCCGTCATATGCAAAGTCGAAGGGGGCTTTATCACTGAAATCAAAGGCGGAAGGGCTGCAGAAATCCTTCGCAAAGATTTAGCCAGCCACGCCGACAAAAACAGCTACAACATTGCAGAACTCGGGATTGGTTTGAATCCGAAGTGTCGTATGTGCGGAATCATGCTTGAAGACGAAGGAGTCCTCGGGACCTGTCATATCGGCATCGGCACAAGCCTTACCCTCGGCGGCGTTACCAAGGCACCGTGTCACTACGATCTCATCATGTGGCATCCGACCATCGTCGCCGATGGAAAAGTAATTTTTGACAAAGACCATCCGACGCTCTGACCAAAATTATCCCCAAAACTTTATTTCCATTCCAAGGACAAAATCATGAAACGCAGAAACCTTCTTTCCTCCCTTTCTGTTCTTACCGCTCTAAGCCTCTTTGGCGCCGGTTCAGCCTATGCAGCAGATATTTATCCTTCTAAGCCGCTCTTGACAATCGTTCCTTTTAGCGCAGGAGGCGGCAATGACATCCTTCTTCGCATCATGGGTAAATACGCGGAAAAACATCTCGGTCAAACTCTTACCATTGACAATAAACCAGGAGCCGGCGGCCAAATCGGCTGGACCCTTCTGAGTAAAGCCAAACCGGATGGTTACACAATCGGTGCAGCTTCTTTACCTTCAATGATCATGATCAAGGAACTGCGTAAGAATGTGCCTTTCTCTATGGATGATTTCACCTTCATAGCAGCTGTTCAATCTGACCCAATTGTCTGGGTTGTCAACGAGGACAGTCCTTATACAACAGCAGCTGATTTCATCAAAGCAGCTAAAATCAAAACTTTGAATGTCGCCGGAGACGGTCCGCAGTCTAATGTTCAGCTCCAGCATCTGATCGCTGAAAAAGATCTTGGTATTAAGACAAATTTCGTTCCCTTCAACGGCTCAGGTAAGGCACTTACAGCATTGATGGGTAAAAAAGTTGACCTCTGTGCTTCAACACTCTCTGCCGCACAAAAGCAGCTCGGCAACGGACTTAAAATTCTCGTGGTATTCGCTGACCAGTCCGCAGCCTCCGCTCCCACTGCCAAAGAAGCTTTCGGAAAAGATATCGCGCCTGCAGGCGCAGCCATCCGCGGCATTTGCGCGCCCAAAGGCTTAAGTCCCGAAGTATTAACTAAGTTAGAAAACGGCATCAAAGGGATTTGCGAAGATCCGGATTTCATCGCTGAAACCAAGAAACTCAAGCTGGATATCGGCTTTAAAAACGCCCAAGAAACTCAAAGAATTGTCTCTCAGACCTCCAAACTAGTCTCAGAAAACAAGAACCTCTTCTAACATTTTGTCGGGAGTCAATCATGGAACAAGAGAACATCCGAAAAGAAACGTTTCTAGCGACTCTTCTTTTGCTCGCAGGAACTCTGATCTTATGGAAAGGCTATTCATATGAACCGGACTCCCGACAGTTCCCGGTCTTCTTGGGCTGGCTTTTCGTGTCTTTCTCGATACTCAATGCAATCACCCTCTTTAAAAAATTCAAAGCAGAAAAGCTATCTCTTTCCTTTGAGTTTCACAGACCGGGTTTCCCTCTCTCCTTGACAATTCTGCTGTTAATTGGAACTTACGCAGTCGCAGTCCCGCTGCTCGGCTACTATCTCTCTACATTCCTATTCTTAATACTGGTGATGGCCGGATTTGGATGCATCCGTAAAAGGAGCCTATTGGTTTATCTAGGAGTAACGCTTCTATTCCTTACCGGCGTTTATTTCTTCTTTACGCTCTTGCTCGGCACACGATTGCCTGTCGGCGAGATATGGGCTTTTTAGGAGGGCAGCTATGGATCTTTCAGCACTTTTTCCTGCTTTTTTCCAAGCATTGGAACCCGGAATGCTGGGGATGGTTCTCCTAGGGACAATTCTGGGCATTGTCGTGGGCTCTCTGCCAGGACTTACGAGCACTATGGGCGTTGCCCTTCTGGTACCTTTCACTTTCAGCATGAGCCCAGCGATGGGATTAGCTCTTCTCGGTGCCATTTATGCCTCTTCAAGTTACGCCGGCTCCATCAGTGCAATTCTGTTAAATATTCCCGGAACTCCCTCGAACTGCTGCACGCTACTTGACGGTTATCCGATGACTCAGAAAGGGCAGGCTTCTCGCGCCTTAGCGTTATCTACGATCGGTTCGGCAGTCGGCGGAATTCTCTCTGTCTTTGCCCTTTTATTTCTTGCTCCTCCTTTAGCGCGTTTGGCTTTGGAATTCGGCTCTCAGGAATATTTCATCATGGCGCTTTTCGGAGTCGCCATCATCGCTGCGCTTTCAGAAAAGAATATTGTTAAAGGAATGATCACCGGTATTTTTGGTCTCTTACTTTCGATTGTAGGAATGCATCCGATTACCGGGGAAGCGCGCTTTACCTTTGATCTGCCGGAACTTTTCAACGGTTTATCTCTAGTGACTGCATTAATTGGCCTCTATTCTCTTCCGGAAGTTGTCTCAATGTTAAGAGACGAAAAAGATGCCGTTAAAGTCGAAAGTTCGGTTTCCTGCTCTGGAATTATCCGCGCGATGAGAGAAATCCTGAAATACAAAATGCTGACTCTCAGAGCCTCAATCATTGGCATCATAATCGGCATCGTCCCGGGAGCCGGCCAGTCCATCGCTTCATTTATTGCCTACGATGACGCAAAGAAATCCGCCAAAGATCCGAGTCATTTCGGCACCGGCTGCCCTGAAGGCGTTTTGGCTTCAGAAGTTTCCAACAATGCCGTAGTTGGCGGTTCGCTCGTTCCTGCCTTTACGTTAGGCATCCCGGGCAACGCCGTATCTGCTGTATTGATCTCCGGGCTGATGATTCATGGACTCCAGCCCGGGCCAACGCTTTTCCAAGAGAATGCTGAGACTGTTTACAGCTTTATCTTCAGTTTACTCATCGCTAATGTCGCTTTCATTCCCATCGGAATCCTTTGTGCCAAATACTGCGTCAAATTGCTGGCGATGCCTAAACCCATCCTTGCTTCATTAGTGCTTGCGTTAGCAGTGATCGGCTCGTACGCCGTCAACGGCTCAATTGTTGAAGTTTGGGTCATGATAGGTTTCGGAGCATTGGGATGTGCAATGAAGCACTTCAACCTTCCCAGAGAACCTTTGGTTTTAGGTTTGGTACTCGGCACAATGGCTGAAAGTGAATTAGCGCGTGCCCTGGCCTTGGTACAAGGAGATGTCAGTCAATTGCTTTTGGGAATATTCTCAAGCCCAATCTGCATGATTCTAATCGGTTTAATTCTTTATTCCATCATTCGCTCACAATACAAAAAAAGGAAAGCTTCAGCCAAGCCGTCTGACCAAAAAACGGAATTATCGGAAGAAGCCCGGATTACAGCGGCTTCCTGACCTCTTTCCTCTTCCTCTACACGAAGAGGAGGAGGTCAGCTCCGCGGAGACCGGACTTTTCGGTCTCATTTCATCAGTCTTCGGTTTCCTCTTCGGCCCCCTCTTCTCCCATGTTAACCTGCCACCGGTTGGTTACAACAAGTAGAGCTTCCTTTATCAGACCATTCGAAGGACTTACGCTTTCAGCTCTGTACCCGTTAAAAAATAAACGCGAAGCAGGCATATGCGTGTCTTCTCCATAACGATATAACGCATAATGATGATGGCGCTGGTCAGCTTGCAAAGAATCCTTACTGAGATAAGAGATTTCACGATCAAAGCGATCGAACACCGACAGCATTTGCGGGGCAGCCGCGAAAATCCCTACTCTGTTGGATCTTGAAGAAATAACGTTCCTATCCGGCTTATACCCATCCTGAGAGACAAATATCATTGTTGAATTACCGGAAACAGATTTTTCTAAGGATATCGGACCGCCAGCATTCAGGACAAAGATCTGATCTCCGGCATCGACATTTTTGACCAGGACGGCAGCAGACGGATCTGCGGAGCGCTGGACAATCGTGACATCCGCTCCGGACGCTAGCTCATTGGCTCGAATTTCGCCGTTGGCTTCGAGATAAATATCCTGAGATGCTTGAAGGTCTTTAAGTAAAACACTGTCTGCTTTCATTTCAGCGTGGCCGTTAACAGTCAGTTCATATCCAACTGAAAGCGGACCGTTGTAATTTTCTATAGTCAGATTTCCGTTGATGATATTGCCTTTTTCTTCATTAATCTGAATTTCCTGCTTCTGACCGTTCAAGACCAAATTAATGTCCGAACCGGCAGATACAATCAATTCATCAACTCGATTTCCCAGCTCTTTATCCTTGGCTGATTTCTGAGCTAGTAACTCAACCGATCCGCCTGCAGAAACTTCCAGACGATCGGACGCAATGCCGTCGGCAGAAGCGTCTTGATGGACGTTTCTTTCCGCGTGAATCTCGAGGTTTTCCACCCCGTCAGAAGAGAATCCTTCAATTCCGGAGCCATGTTTCAAGGACACATCTTTCCCGGCCTCTACTTTCACAAGACCGTCCCCAGCCAAGACGGATCCTTGACCGAGCTCGAAGTTTCCCCCTGCTTTCAATTGAGCCTCTTCGGAAGCAAACAGCATGACGGTGTCTTTAACCGTAAAGTCTTTACCGGCAAAGACCTTCAGACGATTGATTTCTTCGTCTTCAGAAGAACTGAGAACACCAACGGCTGATTCCTCTTCAAAAACGACCGAGCCCCGTTTTGCTTCAATATTCAGGTCTGCTTGAGTCAGAACAACCGTGCCCTTTCCGATTGTGACATCTTGTCCGGCAGTGAAGGAAACATCCTTTTTGCCCACTCGATTGGAAGCATCCGGATCATTACCGGCAAAAATAAAGGAATCCGATCCGATATCTATAGATCCGGCTGCGTCTAAATACACGTCACCGTAAGAAATCAATTCCGATTCATCTTTGAGTACGACATTGCCTTCAGAAGATCTGATTTCTGTTTCATGGAGAGAAGTCGAAAGGAATTGCCCGTCAAGAACCACGTCTCCCGTCACATTCATGCTGACGTTGTCTCTCGCGCTGACTTGAGAATTATCTCCCAGCTCGATAGAACCGCCTCCGACACCCGACTCATCTCCAGTTCGGATGTAAGCCGTTTGACCTTGGACGACGGAGTTTTCTCCCAACCTGATGTCGCCATGTTCTGAAACCAGTGACGTATGGTTCTTAGAGCCGTCCTCAAGCTTCGATTGAAGAACGGCGCCCTTATCCAAGAAAATGCCCTTGTTGCCGATAATGTCTAAGCTCGTTCCAGACGTAACAAATGCGTTTTCTCCAAAACTTGTTTGGCCGCGTGAAGAGATTCGGACGTAGGAATCTTCCTGATCTTCTTGGGTCCGAATGTTTGCGCCGGCGCCGAAAGCAATATCTCCTTGAGCGTCAATAACAGCGCCGAGAACTGAAGTTTGGATGGAAGCACGTTCGCCGAAAGTTATATTTCCTTCCGTGTGATTTTCATCATCTCCCGCGTTCATAGACAGCATCGTCGTACGGAACGTTGCATCATTCCCGAATCTAACATCTCCTTTCACGTCAATAGACGTTTGCGGCAAAGATTCTATCGAACCCGTCTCGTATTTTCCGAATTTCGTTTGAACCGTTGCTCTGTCTCCTACAAGCAGCGAGCCTAGAGCATTGAGTTCAAATCCTTTTCCATGAACCGTAAAGTCTTCTTCGAACCTTATATTCTCTCCGGCACTGAACACCACAGAATTTTCTTGGCTGTCGAGTTTCGCATCCCGATCGATCACAATATCTTTTCCAGCTTCAAACAAAGTTTTGACAGCCTTAGAAGTCACCGTAAGGTTCTCACCCATGTAGATCGAACCTTCACTGCTTCTTACCGTGACTCCGTCTGTAGCACCGACGAGCGTCGCTTTATCACCGAATCGAACATCCTTTTGGGCAGAAACCAATAGATCGTCAGAAAGGATTTGAGCTTCATCACCGATAGTAAAGCTGTCTCCGGCGATGACACTGACTTTTCCATAGAGCGGGTTTTCTTGACTTAATCCGCTTTGCGTCCCGGCTTTCACCGTCGCTTTATTTCTGATATCAATTAAACCGCGTTCCGAGGTTAAAGAGCTGTCGGACGCAGAAACGATCGTTAAATCATTCTTGATAATCAGGCGGTTTCCACCAAAGATATCGACACTGCCGTTTTCAGCAATGACTTCGAATTTGTCTTCCGTAACGTTTAAAACTCCCTGAGCTCCGATCCGGATCGGAGCTTCGTCTCCCGCAGACGGATCTTTCAAGGAAGCATTCACGTTGAGCGATCCGCCAAGCGTCGCGTCGGCGTCTGCCAGAACTTCAATTCCGCCGTTTGTTGCTGTCAGAGAAACATTATTTCCGAGGCTGAAGGCTTGTTTTCCTCCCGTAACAGACACACTGCAGCCCTCGACAGATATTTTGTCTCCGAGCACCAAACTCTCGTATCCGCGAACTACTGCTTCGTCCCTTGCTTTGACGGAAGAACCGGATTTGAGGTCAATTGCCTGTCCTTTCAAGACGGCTTTCCCGGAAGAAGCCTCAACTGTAATGGGGGCTTCATCTGCAAAAATCAACCCTCCGGCACTGTCCAGTAAGACTTCTGCACCCTTAAATGTATTGTTTTCATGAGCAAAGACTTTAAGAGCGTCAGAATCTGCAGAACCTGCTGTCAGACGTAGTGCTCTGGATTCCGAATATTCAACTTTAGCTGCGGATAAATCGATCTTACCCGCTGCGCTCACTTCCAGACTGCCGGCAGAATCAATGCTGGTCTTGTTATTAGAATCAACGTTTCCTTCCTCAGCCAAGAGGAGAACCGAGCCGGGTGTCGAAGTACTCAAAGAGGCATCCTTGATATTCAATCTGCCGGTAGCAACCTTCAAGTCGCCTTTGGAAGCAACAAGCGTATAACCCGTGAGATTAAGTTCGCCTTTTCCTTTTAAGGTGATCGTATCGGCAGAAAGATTCTTTTCATTCAGAGCAAGGTTCAAATTGCCTTCTTTCGACACCAAGATCAAATTAGAACCATCCTTGTTCTTTAAGGAGCCGCCGGTAACGGAAATACTATCTTTCGCCAGAACATCAATATCAGTTGAAGAATCGACATTGAGCCCCTTCAACGTAACAGAGCCGTTTTCTGCTGCGGCCTGCAAAGCGCCTGTGTTGCCGTTCGCTTCTGAACTTACGTTGATGCTTCCTTCTTTACTCTCGACATCGAGTTTGCCAGCTGCATTCAAACTTTCAACAGTTAGACTGGCATCCTTTTGAGACGCAATGTCGATAACTGAGCCTGAACTTACTGTATTGCTTGTTACCTCAACCGATCCTCCATTTGAGTTAATAAATAAGCCTTCCGATTCCCCGGTGCCGGCGGCGGTTAGATCGGCTCCCATCACTTGTGTGCCGGCTGCAGAAGTAAGTCGGATAGAACTTTGAGAGTCAAGTTGTCCGGCATCGATCATGACGGAACCTTGAGAGGAATTCACTTCTACTCCGCTGCCTTCTCCCGTTCCCTTAGCCGATACGGAAACATTTGTCAGCTGCGCGTCTCTGACAGCAAAAAGTTTGACGAAGCCGTTCGAATTGATCGAGCCGTCACTGACTTTGACTGCGCCTTCAGAAGAACTCAAAAAGACTCCGGCCTCTGCGTCATTCCCTTCTGAAGAAACAGCGGTTCCGCTGATTGTCGTGTCCTTAGCTGATGAAACATTTATAGAGTTCTGAGACGTTAAGGAGCCGTCATTAATGGAGACAGATCCTTCGAAAGAAACTAACGAAAGGCCATCTGTTCCTGCAGTTAGACTGCTGTCCGTCAAAGAAATATCATTGCTTGTAGTAAGGCCGAGTTTTTTAGCTTCCAGCGTTAGCGCTTTTCCGAAAGTCGTTTCCGGTGCAGAAAGATCAAGAGTTCCGTTTAAAGCTGAAAGGGTGGAATGGTCTGCGACCGAAAGCGACGAGCCTGCCTTAAGAGTCAGATTACCATCAGAGGTCTTCGCTGTTCCGTTAAGGTGGATCGTGTTAGCTTCAGCCGCCACATCTCTTTTGGCCTGAATCTCTTCAATTGTTAATGTCTTTTTGGCATTAAATTCGATCTCTCCGTCTTCTGAAACAAGTTTTTTAACTTTCAGAGAACCTTCCGTCGAGATCTCAACATTTGAAGTAACTGTCTCTTCGGTCACGGACACAGACATTTCAGATTCTCTATTGGCTTGAAGGTACACATTCTGAGGTTTGCCTTTCAGAACAACATTAAAGTCATTGACTGAATCCAAGCCCAAAGCTGCATCTTTCTGACCGATCTCGCCGTCTGTTTCAAAAGCGAGATTGGTTCCGCTAATTCGTCCGCTCTGTCCGCTTGTGTCCTTAACGGAATAAATATTGTCAGCCTTCAATACAACATCTTTACCGCTGGCCACGGATTGGAGATTAAGCGTTCCGTCTTGATCAACAAATACGCCTCCGTTTCCGGAGAACACGGCCGATCCTGTAATCGCCGTTTTAAGAAGTTTGTCGGCGGATCCGATTGAACCAAGCCCTGCTCTCAGGATCAAGTCTTTAGCTTTAACCGCACCCTCTCCGGATAGAGTGATTCCATTTGTAGCAGTGAGACGGATATCTCCGTTTTGAGAAGAAAGAGAACCGAGATTCAATGTGTTTTCAGAGTCAGACTGTAGATAAATGCTGTTTACTGCATCCGCATTTAATTTCGTGTCGCTGCTCTGATGGACTTCAAAGGCTTTCTTTAAGTTGATCGTCAGAGTGCCTGCTTTTTTGTTCCAAGTAACGTCATTAGCTTCTGCTCGAGCTAAAAGCTTGTAGAGGTTCAAGCCTTTTTCTGTCGAAGCATCCAAATCGCTGATGTTTGCCGTATGACCGTCAAGTTCCTGACCGATTCCGGCGCCAGACTTCAACGTAATATTTGCTGCTTTGATATTGGCAACGCCTGACTCAGGAACATAGCTCGGATCGGGATTCAAGATAGCTTCAGACACTGCAAAGAGCAATTCGTTCTGCGTCCAGCCGTAATTGTCTTTCGATGCTTGAACAAGATTTAATGCCGAGCCTTGAATATTCGCTTCTTTGTTAATTGCGTCTTCTGCAGAGCCGCATCCCGCAAAGCGAGACTTCAGAGCCGCAAAATCCTTTTGCTCTTCTGTTGTCAGCGCTCTTACGCGACCCTTTTCAGCTTCCTGCTCATGGTTTAGGTAAGCCTGATATCGATTAAAGTCGGAAGTAATACCATTTTTTATGTCTTGTTCGTCTTTAGCAAACCGAGCCCCTTCGTTAGAAGTTCCGTCAGACGTCAGAATGCCGGCTTCAATCCAGCTTTCAAGGCGTTTTTGTGCCGAACGCTCATCGCGATCCGAGCGATCAATCGCATCATAAATATTTCCGGCTGAATCAATTGTGACATCCCCACTCGTGCTGATCTGACCAACAGAAATATCTCCGACAGATTTCAAAGAAATATCACCTGCTGCAGTCAGGTCAAGACGCTGCGACAGATCAGAGGCCTCTTTGTGATCCAGACTCTTAATATTAATTCCGCCTTCTTGGGAAACAAGAGAAAGCTTCTGTCCGGAAAGCGAATTCAAGTCAACGCCGCCTCTGAATTCAGCAGAAACCGTTTCTCCGGCATTCAGGGATCCGGAAACGGCTGCGCCCGAATTCAGATTCTTGGCATCAATATAAATAGACTTGCCAGCGGTTGCCGTTAGATTTAACTGCTTGTCGGAACTTCCGGCTGCTGTCCACTTAATAGCAGATCCTTCCGAGCCAATTGATCCTGAATCTGCTTTCAAGGTCAGATTAGATGCTCCGGTTATTGCTGCGGCTCCGCTTTGATTGAGGATGTTGTTCCCTGCAATCAAGCTAACAGAACCGCCCTGGGCGTTCACAGCGCCTCCGAGCAGGACTGACTTACCGCTTTTAATCACGATTGTATTGGTTCCGCTTAAGAAAGACGAACCTACTTGATGGTCAGCCTTTACCGTGTAGGAATAAAGCGTTGAAGTCGAAGTGGTCGTAACTTTCTGAGTGTGATGTGTGCCTGAGAAGTGGACCCAAGTGTTATAAGTTGTCCAATGAGTAACCGTTGAGCTCTCCGAACTGCTCACTTGTGTAGTCCAAGCCTCAAAATTCTCATTCTTTCCTTCAGGACGGTCTGCTACCCAAATGGTCGAGCCGTTTGCTAAGTCTGCATCTCTTACTGTTGTCGTATTTACTGACGCCCAGTTTGTAGGCTCGCCGTAATCAAATGCATCCCAAACGGTAAACTTTTGGGAGTTATATCGAGTAGTGACCGTTGTTGAACCTTTTCCATCGGTCCAGCCATATAACTGACCGGTCAAAGGATTGTAGGAACTATCGGAGACCGAAGCTTCAGAAGATTTTGTTCCGTCTGCACTGAGCCAATAAGCAACAAAGTCGCCTTTACGGATTTCCGTCACCTTGGCGATTGCGTTATCCGGTCTGCCTTTAAATCCCGAGTTTGTATCCGTGATTTGAATGAGGCCCTCAATATTGCCAGTATCGACATTTCCAAGCAGAACGTCGCGGTTGCCGACGTTGATATTGATGTCTGCCGAACCGTTCGCCACGGACAATTGCCCGCCGCCTGTGCTTGCCACTCTTCCAGTAATGTAAATCTGTCCGCCTTGCGGAGAAATATCATCGACGATTACCCTGTCATTGACCGGATCGTACCAGGCTGCGACTTGATAGCGATAAGATTTAGAGGAATCATCCCAAACCGGACCACCCTCCTGGAGCGTATACTGCGGTGTTCTGCTGTTGACGTCCGAGGGAGATCCGTGTGCCTGCCAATTTGCTTTGATAGAAGCAATCTTCTTGTCGACTTCCGTATCCGATAATGTCAAACCGTATTTCGCATAACCGCTTTGAACGTAGCCGTTCAAGTTAATCGCATCGGCTGCGAGGAAAATACTTCCTCCGGCAACCATGTCTCCGGCTTGACCATTGTCTGCATTACCAAGTTTGCCCAGACCGTACACATGGCCGGCATTTGAACTGACTGAGGATTGGGTGCCTAAGCTTCCGACTTCGTCTTTCCATAGCTCTTCAACAGAGCCTCCGACGTTAAACAATCCTCCTCTGTAAGACTGAGTAATAGAACCTTTTGCCGTGATTCCTAAAGAACCTCCGGTAGAAATCGAAGCTGTTTTATCGGCGTAAACATCTCCTCCGCTGCTTACAGAGATATTTCCTGCCCGGTTAATCAGTTTTCCGGAAATATCAATGCTGGTATCCGGATTGATTCTTTGCTCTTTACCGTCCGAGGTAACTAGAACCGATCCGTTGTAAGCAGAATTAATCATAATCGACGGAGCTTCTGAATTAGCCGATGTCGTTAACTGACCGCGGAACGAGCTCAAAGCGCCTATCTTATCCGTAACAACCTGATCGTTAAGCTTAAATTCGCCGCCCTTATCCAAGATTTGGATATCGCTCAGCTTCAAAGCCACTGTGGCTTGGTTATCAATATGGATCCCCTCAGCGGTTTTAGCGATTAAAGAACCTCCTCCGGTTACGCTATCCGTGAAGGCAGAAATATTTCCACCCGAGACTGTGACATTGGAAATTTGGACATAAGGGCGGCTTGTCTGATCAATAAGCGAGAAATTACCGTTCTCTCCCCGGATCAAAAGGCCCTTCTGCTCCATTGTCGTAAGAAGCAGTTCGTCTTCGGCCTTGTAAGCTGCAAGCAAGGAGGGATTCGTCGTGCCGTAATCCTGCATCGCTTTCTGAAGTTCCTCATGACGCTGCCAGTACATGTTCGTCAGGGATTCTGCCTTCACACCGCTGACGGATTCATCATCAACGCCGGTCTTTGTGATCGTTAAGGGATTTTGTGAATCCAGGGTCACGCCTGATTCGTTGGGCGAAGCAATTCCGCTGATCTGAATATCTGCTTTGGTATTCACACCGGCTTGAACGAGTCCGCCGACCTGGATCTTATTGTCGGTGGTCAGATTCTTGGATTTTGTTCCGGCCGCTGTTGAAGCAATCGAGACTTCGCCGGCATCCGACGCAGACGTCCAGAACCAATAACGTGCTGTCTCTTCCGTAGAAACATCGCCGCTTTGTGCGTAAAGCTCAGTATCACGCCAAGATTTAATTTCTCCGTTGAGATTGAGCTTATTGGTCAGGTTAAGACTGTCGGAAACTTCCGAATCCGTTCCGCCGATGGCTGAGTGGCTGTAAGCGTGCGCATAGCTCACTAAATCAAACTGAGAGTTCGAGCCATCAGCATCTCTGCCTGCTCTAATCGCCAACTTGCCTTTCGACAAGATGTTAGAACCGCTGCCGACATTTACTTCATTGGTGCGATTTTGGTTGACGGAAACCTTGGCCCCTGCCCCGGCTACCGCTGCGCCTTGAACATCTCCGACGCTCTGTGCTTCAACATCTTCGTCAGAAGAGGCGGCAATCGTCAGCGTGCCTTCGGCGCTGTTAGCAGTTAAACGCACACCGTCGGCCAAGTTAATTCTATTTTGAGTATTTAGGGTTTCGAAGTTTTCTGCTGTCACACCGGCAACGGCACCGGCCGTTTGAGCACGAACCTTCAGACTAGTTCTTCCGACATTCTTCGCAGAAATGGTCAGATCATCTGCTGTCAATACCACATTTTTACCGATATCGACCTGTTGGGTACGGTTTTCCGTATTGCTTGCTTTGATGCCGGTACCGACAAAGGCTCCGTAAACACGGGAGTCAACGGCATAAGTTCCTTCAGTGGCATGAACGTCCCAATTATCAGAGGCTCCAACAAGAATACCGGAAGCGTTAATTGCCGAGCCGTCCCCGATCGAGACTTTGTTGGTGCCTTGCATGTCGTTGATCAGCGAAGCACCGCTTCCTCCGGCCAAAGCGCCTTTGGTGTTATCGGCTTTCATGCCGATGTTGTGTTCCCCCGAGGTCACGAAGGACGCTGCATCTTGAATATTCCAACGGCCGCTGACAGTTAAAGTCGTATCAGAGCGATCTGTATGTTTTACTTGAGCCGCATTTGCGTCAAGATCGGTACCTTCGGCAAGAATAATTCCGCCTCCGGCACTGTCGGCAAGAACCGTCGCCTTTTCTTTATTAGAAGCCGTTACAGCCGCATTCTTAAGTCCCACTGAAGACGAAGAAGAAACTTCGTTCTTCACCGATACCTTATGGTTCACTTCTGCGGAATTATTGCCCGAGGCAATCGTTCCTCCCGTACCTGCGGTTGTCGTAGACAAATAGACAGCACTGCCTTCTGTTACGGAAGTGAAGTTCTCCAAAGAAGAATCACCGGACAGTTCAATCTTGCTTTCAACCTGATTCGAATTTGTCAGCTCGGAAGTGTTAACAGGGATTGAGGCAATAATGGCGCCGCCGTAAGTCTGAGAGTCTGCCGTCATCTTCAGGGCTTCGCTCTCATCTCCGTCCGATCCGCCCAAGCCGGCTCCTGCCGCCACCGTTAAATTAGCGTTACTGAACACATTTCCGGAAACTTCAGATACGACCTTGCCGCGAGTTTCGGCAATGGACTGAACAACACCGATTCCAAGTCCTCCGGCTCCCGCGCCGTAACTCTTCACCTTGATGTCAGGACGGTTATTTGTGGTCAGACTGATATCTGCTGAAACGCTATTGCCGTTGAAGAGCGTTCTTGCAGAAAGTGAGCCTTTCGTTCCGTCATAGACCTTTGCTAGCGCACCTACTCCGTTGATGGCGCCGCCGTAGCCTGCAGTCGATTCGGCAAAGAGATTTTGCTGACGGACTGCAGAGGCATTAAAGGAAGAGTTGATCGTTGAATTCAGAATTTGGTTTTCAACTCGGCTCTTATCTCGAATCTCAGCAACCATTCCGCCGCCGGAAGCTGCAGCGGCCGTAATTCCGAAAGACTTCAGATGGATTTCTGATTTATTTTCCGTCTTAATCTCAAATACGGGATTGGTCGTTTGAGGTTTATTCTCTTCCGCCTTATTGCCCTCATCTTTACTGCCGTCAGGCTTTGGCTCTTCGAGTTTAATTCCTCCGGAAACGTTGCCTTCCCAGATCGTCGAAGCGCCGCCCGTGATTTCGGCGTCCGCATAAGCTGCAGTTCCGCTGGCAAGAGCCAGCGAAGTTTGGATCGCCTCAAGGTTGGTCTTACCTTCGAGTGAATTGAGAACGTTAAAGTTATCCTTTGATGTGATCGTGTTGCCGCTGAGATTAACTTTATTGTTGTAATGACGGCGCAACGTAATGACAGAGGCCGCTAATACTCCTGCACCGGCACTTCCGCTGCCGAGCGTAACGTCAATGCTGCCTGCCTTTGAATCTTCCTTAACAGAGACATCACTGCTTCCAACCGTCAGGTAATTGCCCGACACCACAACGGAAGTTCCATTCCCACTTCCCGAGGACACGCTTGCGTCTGCCGCTGCGGCCGAACCGACGATTTTGTCTTTTTCTTCCTGAGTCAGCTCATCATTCTCAGTAATAAAGCCGAGAGATCCGGTGCCTGAAGATGCGTAATCGGACAGATATTTATTAACTGTGTCTTCTGCGCTGCCAAGATCTTGACGGTTTGAAGCGAAAGGATTGTCTCCCGAACCGATCACCAGCGAGAATACATTTGCACCGATCGTTCCGATACCGCCGGAAGCAAACGCAACCGTTCCGTTAACGTAATGATCCTGAAGAGAGGAAACCGTGAGTTTGTCAGCTGTAACGATTGAATTACGAAGGTTAGCGGCCGAGGAGCCTTTAAAATAAGAAACGACGACCGAAGCACCCAAACTTCCGATAGCACCCGTAGCAGTAACATCTGTGACTTTCTGATGGTCTTCGTTTTCTGCATTGACGCTGAACTGACCGGCCTTAACTTCCGAATCGTTGACTTCAGCAGATGTCGCACCTTCAATCGTATTAACGTTCACGAGCCCAGCGGCTGCTCCATACATTGCTCCCGAAGCGGTCACGTTCAAAGAAGAAAATTCCGAGATGCGATTCGCACCCACTGAAGCTGACTGGCCCTCAGCTCTCAGGATCGAATGAGCTACAGAAGAAGAAACTGCATTATCAGCGTAGTTGATAACCACGCTGATCGGTACCGCAGCATATTGAGAGCCTGCAGCTGTAATGGCAGAAGTCGTAATCCTGCCCAAATAATTTGCGTTCTGCGCGAATGAACCTAGCACTTCCGTCTGATCCACTGCAGCAGAAACATCCGAGAGCTGCCGATTCACGTTAACGGAAGCACTAACCGCTGCATACTGAGCACCTGAGGCGGCAATTAGTAAGGAAGAAATACCTTCTTTAGCATCTGCATCAACAGAAACAGAGGTACCTGTTAATGAAGATTTATCTGTTGATGTTCCGGTAACTACTACACCGGTTGAATGATCAGTGGTGATGACATTCGTTACAACGCCAATCGCCGCCCCCAAAGCACCGCTCGCAGTCGCAATCACAGTATCCACGTTCGCAGCGTCAGAAGCTCCGACCATCAGAGCACCGGAACCGGCATTCAAATTCGAGGACTGAACCTTCGTTTCTGTCTTTCCACCAAGATAATTGACGTTTCCTGTGGCTGTGACCGCGGCATCCTTGGCTCCTCCTCCGGTAATGTAGAAAGTCTTAAAAGTTTCTGTGGAAGAAGCGTCAACCATTAATCCGGAGAAGGTCTTATCTTGCCTTGCGTCTCTCAAAGAAGCAGCCAGAGACACGTCATTGACGATATTCGAGTTGATCGCATTTTCATCAACCCCTGCTTTTGTCGTAAGAACGGAAGAGGTTTCCTGAGCAGATCGAACGATATCGGAATTTAGGATTTCGGCCTGCGTGAGACCGCGCTTTTCTGAAACAGTAACGGTTGCACCTACAGCTGCATTTTGAGCGCCCTGGATTTGGCCGCCGTATGTTCCGATCGTATCGTCACTTTGCGCCTGAATGAGGGCTGCGCCTGCGTACTCTGCATTTAAGTTATTGGTACGAGCAGCAGTGTTGTTCATGACCAAATTAATGGCTGTTGAGGCAGCAGCTCCGGCTTTGCTGCCGCCTGCTCCGCCGATTCCAATCGTATCTATGTCATTATTAGATTCGGCCAATACCGTCAGAGTATCGGAAGAAACAAGTCTCTGTTTATCCGAAGCACTCAGAGCTGCTGTCGTATCCGTGTTGACTCGGTTGACAGCAACACCGACTCCGATACCGACGCCTTGAGCACCCACTCCTGCAACAATGCCAAGGTTATCAATATTAGTGCTGCTTGAAGCATGAACAGATAAGGCATTTAACGCTTTGGCTGCTTGATCCTTGACCCCTTGGGTGGTTTGGTCTTTTGCGTATTGAACCGTCGAAAGGTTGTTGACAGAAGCATTAACGGATCGATTAATTTCGTTAGTTCCGGCTGCTCCCGACAGACCCACATTGCCTCCGGCAACACCGACACTCAGTACAAGCGTTGAAATATGATCATCGGCTTGAGCATCAGTTGTGAAGTCCGTCAGATTATTTGAACCATCCGGCTGAGCAATCACCACACTGTCAACAAGCGCTTGAGTTTGAGAGCTGCGGGAAGAGGCATAAGCCACTGCTCCTGAGAGACCGGCTTTGCCTTTCGCTGCAACGGAAACATTTCCGGCAAGCGTCCAAATGGCTGCGGTATCCGAAGAATGAAGATCGACCTCTTTGAGTCCCGTTAATCTTGAATTCTTTAATTGGACCAACGCATCGTTCTTAACGCGATTAACCGCAACTGCACCTCCAATACCTAAACCGGAAACCGACACTGCTCCGTCCGCAGCGGCCGCCCAAGCTGAGGCACGGTTAGCCGCGGCAATATCTAATTTGGAGCTACTGAACTGTACGGAAGAAAGATTCAGACCGTCAACATCCGCAGAAGCTTTATTGTCGGTGTTAGCCACCACAACAGAAGCCCCGACAGCTCCAATCGCTCCGTCGCCGACATTAACACCGAAGTTGCCTCCGACATTGACCGTTGTTGCCTTACTGTCGGCATGGACATTTAAACGATTAACAGTCGAGGTCAAATCATTAACGACAACAGAAGCACCTTGATCGACGTTCGATACAACAACCGAACCTGCCGCGTTGAATTTGCCTTTCCCTCCGGCCACACCAACGGCTACGCCGAGAGAAAAGGCGTCATCTTTGGCATCTAAAACAACGGAAGAAGATGCGTTATCGGTATTGATAACGGTTCCGGAGGCGTTTACCGCAAATTGGTTGTGAATCTGATTCAAAACCACACCGGCGCCACCGGAGGAGCCTCCGGCACCAATCGCAGGAGAAACTGCGACGGTAATTTGTTTCATCTTGCCGGCCTGGTCATAAAGGTCACCAAGTTTTTGCGTATTTTCAGAAGCTTCTTTGCCGGTTTCTTCCGCATCCGGCGAAGTCCTTAATCCGACGTCTTTGAAATAAGACTCATTGCTGAGTTCACCGAGATTGTCGACATACCATTTGCGGTCAGCGAGATTCTCAAACTCATCGGCTTCCTGACCGCCGGAAGAACGAGCCGCTGCTTCAAGTCCGCCCTCTCCGACTACCGAAATATTGAGGCCGTTAAGCGTCGCTGAAACATTATTCGTCAGCTCGGAGCTTGCCGCGGCGCCGGAAAGCGCAAAGGATGATTCTCCGGTCGTCACTGCAGAAGAAACAGCAGTCGTAACTTGAGTTATATCGGAAAGGGCTCGAACGGCGCTGGTTCCGGAAAGTTTCAGATTGCTGTCTGCAAATTCGGAAGAAACCGTGTTATCAATATCAGCAACGGCAAAGATCAAAGATCCGCCGAAAGACTTCGCTCCGGTATTGCCGCCTTTGCCGAAAGAGAACCCGATGCCGCCCGTGACTTGATTGTCTCCGACCCAGCTCACTTGGTTGTAAGCCGTATTAAACGCAGACCCGTCTAACTGAGACAAACCTTTAACGTTTGTAGAAACCGTATTCCCGATGAGATTGGCAGAAACTCCTGCATCGAAAGCCCCGCTGAATTTAGCTGCACCTAACGACAAGGCTGCGGCCAAGCCTTCTGCCACCGTCGTACCGTCAGACACTGAACGAATATTCAGTTTCTTTAAGTCCGTATTGAACTTTAAGCCCTGAGAATTTAACTTCGTTGCATCGATATTGACTGCCGTCTTGTAGTTTCCGGTGTTTCCGGCAACAGCGCCTGCAATGCCGGCGGCATAATTTGCCGCATTCAGTTCAGAGATGTAGTTAATACCAGCAGCGCCGGCCCACGCGCCGACCCATTTATCCGTGACCGCATCGACCGAGACTTCTTCCGGCGCTTTGATTTGGAAGTTACCGACCTCGATGTTGACTTCGTTTTCCGTGTCAGTGTCGTTCCAAGCGGCACTTCCTGCAGCACCTAATTGGAACTGAGAAGTTCCGCCCTGGGCCACACCCGAAGTTGAACTGCTCGTGGTACTTGCAGTACTGCCGTTTTGCGCAAGGTTGGAATTATTGTTTCCGCTCATCGAGGAGCTGGTCGGATCGTTCTGAGACTGATTACGGTTAAATTTGTCTCTGATCGAATGTCCTAAACCATTGGCCTTCTGCGCTAAAAGCGGGCCGCCTTCTTCTAAATAGAAGCTCAGCCCTTCCTTAACGTAAGTGGCTTTGTCTCCGAGGCCGGAGAAGAATTGTGAAATTTTGCCCGGAGGATCATTGGATTCCGGGCTATGGCCGGATACGCCGACACCGCCTGCAACGCCGATCGCGTTCATGGCCAGGTCTTCGGAGGCCAGCAAATTGACCTTACCATCGGCGCCGGAAGCCTCTAAGAAACCTTGCGCGTCATAGAGCGAACGATCTTGCTCAGCAATAACGTCGTTGTCTTTAACTCTGAGCTCATTGCCTAACTTACCGGCATTCACAGCAATGCCGGCGCCGGCCGCTTTGTTTGCATTGTCGGATATGTCTACAACAACAGCGCCTGCAATCGTTTGTACGTCGTCATCGCGCTTAGCGCTGACTTCGACCGAAGAGCCTTTTACTTGGGACTCGTCATCGAGCCAAACCAAGTTAGTTCCGTTGGTTACGGCAACAGCCGCTAAACCTTCCAGACTTAAATCACCTTTATTGACGTCGGCAGCTGCGCCGATGGTTAATCCGTAAATACTGTCTTGGGCTGTAAGGAGTGCAACATTGTCCGCAGTCAGCTGAGCATTTTCTCGGACGATTAAGCGGCTGGAAGATGTCAGCTGGTTGTAAACCACCGTAGCACCGAGCGCGCTGGCTTTTTCCATATCCGGTATCGGAATACCGAATACCGTCGCAGCCTTTCCGCCCAAAACTAAGCTTTCGTTTAGAGCATTAGAACGAACGATGAGATTTCCATTGCTTTGAGAATCGGCAGAAGGCGTTCCGTGCGCTTCAATCCTTGTGTTTTTGCCGACATTTAATAAAGAAGCGGTCTTCTGGTTGATGACCATTGCCGTTCCGGTTGCACTCCAAACTGAATTATCCGAAGAAGCGTCACCGGCGGACGCGGCATAAGCATTTAAATAATTGGTCGGCTTAATGAATTCAAGCAGACTCATGACAACATTGCCAGTCTCAGCTCCAGCCGAACCGATAACCTTTACTTCTCCGAAGAAAGTTCCTAATGCAGAACCCAGCGTTCCGAAAGAAGTGCCGACCTTTTTAATCTTTTCGATAAAAGAAAGATCAGCGTCGCTGACACTGTTGAAGTCTGCGTCGACCTTGTCAAATGCTTCTTCGACTTTTGCCCATTGATCTTTGAATTGATGAGCAAAAATGGCCTTGAGTCGATCACGAGCCTTAGCGAAATCTTCCTTCATCTTGGTGAGACGATTCCACTCAATCTCGGCTTCCGAATCTAAGACAAGTTGTCCGCTGTTCGCTTTAAGCACAGAATCATTGCCGATTTCGAGGATCGAACGAACGGCTTCTTTTTCGTCTCCGGAGAGCGCGACTAAAACTGCCAAAGAACCCTGAAGTTTCGTTTGGCTCGTTTCTCCTTCCGGCGCCGCGGAAGAAACTTTAGAAGTCACCAGATAATGATGATCTCGTAAGAGCGCATCAGAGGAAAGGTTTAAGTTGCCTGCTGTTTGAAGACCGATGGAGCGGCCTTCAATCACCGGAGTATTAACGATGACAGAAGAAGTTTGGGATCCGAGGACAACGCCAACCGCGCCGCCAAGTTTAAATTTGGTCGAATCAAACTTGCTGTCTACGCCCTGACCTGCCTGCCCCATGAGTCCGGCAACAAAGTCCCTCGAGACCGCACCGATGGTGTCATAGAGAAGTTTTGACATGCCGGAAGCGCCGACAGCATTATCTGCCTTAATGGTTAGATCTTCTGTGACATTCTTAGCTGTAACCGAAGCTTCGAAAGCCTCGTTTGTGAATCCGGTATTCAGAAGGACGTTCGAATGCGTATCCAATTCAGTGTAGTTGAAAGCTAAACCGCCGTAACTGCCATCCTGAACAACGACTGAAGATTCGGTTTTAACGGAACTGTTTTGAGTCGAGGAAATTTCGACTTTCCCAGCATCTTTTACGATATCCAGCAATGCCGAACTTTCAACATTGATGTCAGATGTACCTTTGAGTTTGGCAACAAGGACCGAAGTTTGAACCGCTTTGCTTTCTTTTGTCGCAGCCGTAGCCGAAGCTTCTACCGTTAAGTCATCCGCTGAAGTGATAGTTAAGTCTTTTCCGGCCTTTAAAGATCCGGCGACGTTGACCGTGCTCGAACTGTCAGCAAGCGCGACGATTGCCGCGATTGAAGGAACCTTCTGGGTTGATTCGGTATTGAATAGGTTAAAAAGACTCGTGGAGGTTCCCGCTTCAAGTTTTGTATCGGCGACTGAAGCCAAGGATAAGTTTTGTCGGGCAGAAAGGCTTGCGTCCTTACCAATATTGATGAGAGAAGACGTCTTTAAGTCCGCATAATAAACCGCTTCATTGAACGGTGTGGCCGTTCCTAAAATCTCCAGCGTCAAACCTGTCGAAAGGTCAGCCATTGTCGTAGAAGATTTAACCAAACGGTTCTCTGAGACGGAATTCACGTCAAGATCTTTAGCTGCAGTGATAACGCCGTCAATCCTGATCTCGGAAGATACATCCAAGAGCTTGTGTTTACCGTCAGAAACGAAATGGCCGATTTCTCGATCTTTTTTAGCCTTTTCTTCCGCAGAAAGCTGCTCGTAACCCGATGGACGAAGACTCTTATTGATGTCATAGACACCGTTTCCGGCCATTGAAGAAACCTTAACGTTTTCTCGTGATTTAACGGAAGCACCATTTGCTACTTTGATCTTTGCTTCGACTTTTTGTTTCGTAACGGATCCTGCAATAGAGCCGGTCGCGGAACTATCACTTCTTGCCAATAAAAGAATATCGCCTGAGCCGTCATCGGCTTCGCGGGTTACCATAGCGTCAGATACTGAACTTTGAGTAACGACGTTCTGACCTTCTTTAATATGAACGAGGTCTTTGAAATCCGTTTCCAAATTGGAAAGCTTTGCGCCGGACTCTAAATGGATCTGGGAAGCAGCAAGCGTGATTCGATTACCTGCATTGATGCTTCCGTTAACTGTAATAACGCCCGCAGGATTCAGAGGAACTTCGCCCTGCTGCATTGTCTGCAGCGTTGCGAGGGCTTCTTCTTCCTTTTGTCCTAAACCTAAAGGAAGTTTTTTATCTGATAACTCACTGTACTTTTTATAGGCATCGTCCGTGGTAATCACGGCCGTCAAACTTCCGGCATTGATCACACCGGTTTTACCGACGATCATTCCCTTCGGAGAAACAAAGTAAAGATTTCCTCCGACCTTACTTCCTTTTAACGCGTTAACTGTTCCGTTAACGGAAATCTTGTTGTCGACAAAATTCACTAAATGATTTGTGTTTGTCGGCAGGTGCATGTCCACAAGATGCTTCTCTCCTACCTGAAACTTCGTGAACTTATTCGCGGCAACCGATCCGTTTATGTGAGTTGTTGAAATATCGTGATGCAGATTGTTTTGTGAACTGGTAATCGTCGTTCCCGTCCAATTAGGATCCACAGTGATCGCATGATCCAACGCCTCTGCGACCGCTGTTAAAGGAAGCGTTAATAAAGAGGCTTCCATAACCAATAATTCAACAGGGACGATTAACGATGAGGCTTCTTTGCCATGAGCACGATGATTCTCATCCGTGACAACGTGTATTCCTCGGCAAACATTCCAAATAACTTTATAGATCTTATTCATAGTGTTCTCACCAAACAGCGTTAATCACGAAATCGAATCGTGCTTTGCTCACGTGTTCCGAACCCACATTTCTCTTAAACGGAAAGGAGATAGTGGCAGAACTCATCAGCCAATCCACCGGTCTCCAAGAGGCTCCGATGCCGACAGAGCCCAAACTTTTATCTTTATAGGGAGAATCTCCGCTCAATCGCCCGGCATCGAGGAAGGCAAACACGTTGGAGCCCTTCCCGTCTAAGTGGTATTTCGCTTCTAAATTAATCCAGGCGCCGTTGTAAGCAGAGATCGTGTCATTCTCATAACCACGAACGCCTGAAGAAGTCCCTAAATAGAAAGAATCTCCGGAAGCCATTTCACCGCCTCCAAGATATCTTTGTGCCCCCGCATTTACGGTGTAACCCCAATTTTTCCAAAGCCGGTGATCCCAAGTTAAATAACCCGTCAGACGGCGGTAACGGGAGGCGTTATCGAATGTGTAGTCTTTCAGCCAGGATTCAATGTATTGACCGTTGGCATAGAGCGTCATACCTTCTTTCAGCCAAAGCTGCTCCAGGCCGGCTGTGAGGCTCTTCACCGAAGTATCGCTGACTGTCAAAACATTAAACATTTCGGTTTCCGAAGTTTGACGGGCCGCTTGTAGGTAACCAGTGAGCTTTGAGGTCGAAGTCACATACAAAGGATGGTCGAGTCTCAATGACAGATATTGAGAATGTCCTTTGACATCAAAGCCCTCTGACGGTCCGTCAACCACTTTTACGCGGCCGTAAGAATAACTTGCTGTTAATCGAGTTCCGAAACTATTGAGCGGAACAGAGTAAGAACCCATAAAGCTTCTTGAACCATGGGAAAACACGCCGATCAGCTGAAGCCGATCACGCCACCCCAACAGACTTCTTTCCGTGAAGCTGACGCCACCGCGGTAACGGCCGGACGATTTAGAGCCGGAAGAATCCGAAAACAAAGTGAAGGTACGAGGATCGGGCTCTTGTACAAAGATCTCATAGTCCGTTGTTTCCGGTTCTTGCCCTGCTCTCATGTCCACTGAGAGCTGAATGTCATTGGTCATGTTGAACTTGACCAAATCATCCAGCATTTCCCGGTAATTAGAGACTTTACCTTTTTCAAGATCAAAGGCTCTCAGGATATAACTGCCTCGAGTTTTAAACTCTTTTCCTTCTATTGCTGAACTTAAAGAAACTGCTCCGGTTTTACCTTCGACTAAGGTAATCATTAAAACGCCCTTAGAAATTCTCTGGGGCTGAAGAACTGCTTGGCAAACTACGTAGCCTTTTTGGCGATAAAGGCGGTTAACCGCCTCAAGCATTGCTGTGAGCTCTTTACCTGTGACAACCTTACCCACAAATGGCTTTACTGCTTCGAGTGTTTCTTCATCCGTCAAAATCTGACTCGGTGTGAAATGAACGGAAGAAAGAAAGAAACGAATGCCATCTCCGAATTTTTGAGACTCTGAGGCCGAAAGTGCTCTTTCTGCTGCTTCTTTTGCGTGCCTTCTAATTTCACGTTCTTGCTCTATAAGATCACTTCTTTGAGCTTCATTCAAGAGTCGGCGGACATCTCGCTGAGGCAGTGTAACATCACGCTCCAGAGAAGCAGAGAGAGCAGGGTTAACTATTTGTGCTTGGACACCAAAAGACAAAAGTTATGTTTATCTAGAGATTTTAACAGACGGGGTAGTCTTGAATTTTCAGAAATCGAAGAGAGTTTTTTATTTATATTCAATGAGAAATATAGATTATTTCAAAATAAACAAAAGTTCACCCAGCTCTTATTTCGGGGTTATTTCTAATAAAAATTACGACTAACAAATTAAGAATGTTTAGCTTTCTTCACTTTTAACTTTCAAAATGATTTTCATTTGGCAAGAGAGAATTCCCAGTAAGCGTTTTGCTTGGCTTTTCATATTTTTCGTGAGAGTCGTCTGAAATTGCGATAATTTTTGTCAGAGCTACCCTCCTTCAGCAAAGCGGTTCAAATTATCAACAAAAAATGAATTCACGCAGCCTTAATGATTAAGGAAGATGCTAGACGTATACTCACGTTTGGAGGAACAAACAAATAGAACAAATACTTAGATTTTGAAAAAAAATTGAGCCTTGATTTCTTATCAAGGCTCCGACCCACGAAGTCGACCGAGGGGACAGCTTCGAGTTTGAAGTGGTCTAAGTGCTACAAATTAAATAAAACTTTTCTAACTGCCTTGAGAAATCAAGGCAGTTTGTTCTCCAACTGTTTCACGCTTTCAAAGACCATCTGCTTATAGAAACGGCGGACAAATTCTGTGTGGAAATCCATATTGTTGAAATACGAAAACGTGAAACGCTTCGGATCCTGGCCGACTTCTTTTTCTTTGGAGTCTTCATGGCCTATGAACATATGATCTGTCTTCGGAGAAACTTCTAGTTCAGGCTTATCTTTTAATTTGACCGTCATCTTCATCGTCATGTCGTATTCATAGACGATCTTTTCCGGATGATTGTCAGGATCCGCCTTTTTGGCTTCAATCGCAGCCTTTGTCTTCGGATCCATTGCGCGGGTCAAATCAATTACCACTTCGCCTTGTCTGTCTTCCTCGTCTTCCTTCACGATTTTGAAGAGACCTGTCTGTTCGAGATAGCGTTCGGAAGCGAGCCAGAGACCGTAGTGTTCGCGCCAGTCAGCCGGACGTTTATCAAACGGTTCCGTCACGATAGGACGACCTTCCCACAGATAATTTACAACCAGCGAAACCTTTAGCGGTTCCTCTACTTTCTTGAATTGATCGGCTTCTATCACGATTGTCGGCTGAACAAACCAGCTTTCTCTCGGATAGTCTTTATGGTCATATGCGCAGCCGCTCAGAGCCAAACTCAATGCGCAGACCGAAGCTGCTAATAATGTCGTTTTAGTATTCATGATGCTTATTCTGTTAGGTAAACGAGTCGGGATGGGAGGCACGGAATCTATTCCGCGCCGTTCCATCAGCTATGCGTTCAGCGTTTGCTTAGAACATGTACTTGATGCCGATCTGAGCGGTTTCGTTGTGGTATCCGGACTTACCGGCCTGTACGCCAACAGTTGCCCAGCCAAGCGTGTTGCGGCTTAAATGGCCTTCTAAGCCCATACGGAATTCCCCGAGGTTTCTCCCGCCGTCCATATAGACCTTGTCAGTGCCCATTTGAACGCCGGCCTTCTTGCTGTTATGAATCCAGTTGCCTTCAATGAATCCCAGGCCCTTATTCATATAGTTAGCATGAAGTCTTGCGCCGACTCGAAGCGTGACATTATCAGTGCCCAGCTGGCGATATTTCGTTCCGAAGGAGTCTTTAGCGGAATTGGCCTTAACGCCGTCCCATACTAATTGAGCTTCAGGCTGGAATGTCCAAATCAGCTTGTTGTAATCCTTCGTTCCGCTTTCTCCGATAGGAATCGTGTAACCGGTTTCAACCGACCAAACCCAGCCGTGTGATTTGAATTTGAACGGAGAAATTTCATCTGACCAAATCTTGTTGTCATAACGACCGAAGAGCAGCCAACTATCAACATAGAAACCGTCATCAGGGCTATTGCCTGTGTACAAAGTTCCGTAGACACCTAAGGAGTAACCGTCAGAACGGGATTTTGCGCTATCCCAAGAACGGCTGTCAGAGCGGTTGTAGAGACCACCGGCAAAGACACCGCCTATATACTTCCAATCTTCGTTAAATTCGTTTCTCAGCAAATCGCCACCGATCTGAGTAACGGCAGTGTTGGAATGAGTCTTACTCTGTCCCCCCGCCATGCGGAAGTGAGAGTGAGAACCAACCTGACGGACCCAAGCTGCTGCAGGCTTTTCTTCACCGTCAAACGGGTCGATGTAGTATGCCTGGCCAAAGCGGTCGTGTAGTCTCATGTGCATCTTGGCCCAAGATTGAGACGCTCCTACGTAAGCACCAGCTTCCGGTCTGAGGACTAGATTTTCTTCTTCCTTCGGAGGTACTAAGGGTTCATAGTGATCTTTGTCATCCGAGTTATAGAGCACCCAAGTTCTTTGCGAACCTTGTTCTTCATCGTTGTAACCAAGACTATAAATCCATTTATAGGCCTCGTTGTCTTTAGCAACGACACCGAATGGCTGCATCTCAAGCCGAAGTTGATTTCCTTCAAGTCCCTTTTCTGCAATAACGAAGATTGGAATACCTTCGCTCTTCAGAGTTTTTTCACCGCGAGCTTCTTTAAAGATACCACTAACCGGAATCTTGCTGTGATCATCTCCGAAAGAAACGGTAGACGTACCAGTGGCTGTAGAAGAGTGGACAACATCTACGTAAGAATTGCCCGGACCTTGAACAAGACCTCTGTAGTGAATAACGGAACTAGCATCCCCTGAGTAATTTTCTGAAATATTGACATGATTGAGGTTTCCAACCTTAGCATCTCCCCCAGAAAGGAAAACATCACCAGCGTTCTGGATAGCGCGGATATACGCTGTACTTCTAGGATCTATTTCTCTCGTAACAGGGACTTGTGAGCTGTTAAAGTACAAAGAAGAGCCAGCAGAGATACTTGCAAGAGCTTTCACTAGTGAATTTTGATCGTTCAAAACTCCACGGGCGTTTTTCAACTCAAATTTGCCTTGGAAATCCTTATTTCCCGAGTTAATAGTCATTTGTCCACTATCGACTATCAACTTGGAATCTGAGGCGCCAACAACATTGCCAGAAATAATACTTGAGGCTTGTTCACTACCAGACTGTAGCGTGTTGTGAACGATCAACTCTCCTCCTGCATCCCCCCAATCGGCCTCGTAATTGAGAGAAGTATTAGTACCACTTATCACATCTAAATTGGGCTCATTTGTTAAGTCAAGCACGGCACCAGCCTCGACGCTCAAATGGCCAACATCCTGCACGTGTTTCTGAAGATAGAAAGACGCTTTTTCTCTAAGTTGCAGGCTGCTCGTATACATATCGGAAGACCCAAGAGCTCCATCAATGCCTGCAATCAATACAGCATCCGGCTCAACTAATGTGAATCCAGTATAAGCGTTGGAAGTCGCTTTGTTATAAGAAACATCTCCCGCAGCCGTAACTGAATTAATCGTATATATAGTCTTAGGAGAACCCAATACCACAGTTGAATTTTCCGCTATCGCCAAGTTCCCAGCGCCTCCTAGACTTGCCGAAAGGGTAAATCGCTCTTGAAGCCTGATATTCTCCGTCGTTCCCAAATCAGAATCTCCCAGCGCACCATTTAGAACCAAAGTCTCTCCGCCAATAATATCCACGGATTTAAGCCAATACTTCAGTCCAACACCTCCGCTCTGACCAGCCGGAGTTACTTTGCCGCTAACAGTTCCTATTAGATTTCCGTCAGCGTCTTTTGCATCAGGATCAGTGATTGAATTGTCTTTACCATCAAAATGTAAATACTTATAAAAACCATAAGTAGCATAAGCGACGAGCCGCCCCCTCTGAGAAATTTCAAATGGAGCATAGCCCTCAACTGTGGTCGGCTCAAAAGTCATGTCAGATGCGGAAACAGAGTCAAATCCATTCGCCAAACTTGGCTTGAAGAACGGACGAGGATTATCCTCCATGAACACACCTACGAAAGTATTACCGAACGCATTCAGATTTTGCTTACTCTGTTTTCTAAATTGCTCGATCTGCTCGAAAGATATTGCAACAGCATTAATTTCGTTATTATCAGAATCTAAACCCGTATTCACACCTGTATAAAGCACCAGACCATCATAGTGATACCTAAAGTTATGCATGAGAGCAGGCCTATGCTTGGCATTTAAATCCACGGAACCTTCTGTATTACCTGAAGGATCATATGCGTAGACCATCCCATCATCATGTACGAGAAGGGACAAATCACGCTCCTTGGATGAATCTCCATCGCCATAGGAATGGTTTACAACATATTTAGCTTTGTCTTTAAATAAGTCCTGCTTGTCTTTATTGAATAGGGCGCCATCTCCATCAACTGATTTAACTAGATTGACATATGCTCCAACCCAAAAATTATGAAGGCCATTTGTAGCATCGGAGACGTTTGAAGGATCTCGAGAAGTGAGAGATGAATGAAAACCTGTTCTATTTATTACATAAGTTTTCGCGACCAAATCGCCCAGCTTCATACTATATTGTGCGGCCTCTGAGTTCGTCGAGGTAATTCGCTTAAGAGCCTGAGAATCCTTAACGGAATAGTTCGGATCATTCAGTACGTTTTGATAATTATCTGAAGTTGGGTAATAATCCCTCGTTATATTCCTCTCCGAGTTTGGGTTGTTTTCCAGCACGGAATTATCTACATACTGTCCAAAATGCACGTATCTAGCATAGGTACTGTCAACTTCATTCTCTCCTGCGAAATAAACTACGCCCCTTCGCCTATTTACTGCTTTCAGAGATGACTCATCGACTCTGTTGACTGTGTCCGTCGTCGTCCATGAAGCTTCAGCAGTAGAAGTGCCATAAACTGCTGAACCTTCTGCCAGTTTGACATTAAACAGAGACACCAAATTCGCGTCTAGTTCCCGGAGATCACTCGAACTTGCAGATAGGCGATCTTGCAATTCCAAACCACCTATCACGTTCCCGTTAATTACTGAATTTTTAATTGAGACAATATTGTTTGAAGCCTGTCCGGTTGACCAGCCACCATATATTGAAAATGCGTGATTAGTTCCCTTCCATCCATTGTTAGGCGAGGCCGCAGTCGGAGCCTTGTCTTCATCGAACGAATCCCAATCGTTGCTTCCAGCGGAAATCCTGTACCCAATATAAGAATTGTCGACTGTCACGATGTTATTATTGGCGAGAGCAGAATGCTCTGCAAGATTGCTACCGTCCCATACCAAAGAGTTGTTTGTAGCAATTCCTAAATCAATTTGGTTAATGCGAAGAAAGTAATTTCCCCGTCCTCCCACTAACCCGAGTTTTCTCGAACTTGGCAATCCTGCAACAACCAAAGAATTTTTAACAGAGACTAGATTTTCACTGCTTTCGTAACCTTCTCCTCCAAAAATCCCTTTTGTTATTAAAAGAGAAGATTCACCCGGAGCCTCATCTATTATGTCTTTTGCGTGGTTCTGCGAAAGCGTTCCTGTTATCCAAACTTTATTACTATTTGTTTTGAATCCTTTATGTACCGCTGTAGTAACCACTTGATTTCCGGAATTATCAGTAAAGCTAACTTCATTTCCTTTTATCGCATCTAATTGCGCAGAGCGACCGCCAAAAATCAATTTCGCATAAAGCTTAGCTTGGTCTCCCAGCGAAATACGAACTTCATTATTATTCGCATCTCCCACGGAAGAACCGGTGGCAATTACTCCGGCTCCTCCCCCTAGATCATTTCGTGCCCCAAAGAACTTGCCCATAAACGTAACGTTCGAAGCGATGGTAACTTCGAGTGTATTTCCGTTAGGCGTTTTAGAGTAGTTTCCCGAACTTGGAGCATCTGTTAGGCCCGCTATATATTGTTTCCTAGCTACAGTTTCGCCAGGAGCATCAAAATCAGATATTAAACCCGCTGCTATCCACATAGTTCTCGAGGTGTGGTCTGTATACTTCCCCCCTTCAGAATTCCAATTTTGATCTTTAGAAATTACAACACTGAGAGAGCTAGGTTCCTCAGCTTGGGTTGAATAAGACCAAAGCCACGCTTCGCTATTGTCATAGGGATCAGATTTGCTTCCTGTCAACAGAGTGTACTGGGCTTTTTGATCAACTGTTCCCGTACTCACATCAAAGCCAGAATCTGTCCCAAAAGACCAGTGGGTTGCCTTGTTTTGCGTGAAACTTGCTTCAGGTGGGAAAGAAGCGTAAGAAGTTTGAGAATAGCTTAGAGAAGCTAAAGCTATAAAAACTGAAAGAGACAGCAATCTCAATGTCGCTCGACTGTGTATGCTGTCTAAAGGATTCGATATATAACTAGAATTAGTCCTTACAGACTCTTGAGTGAAATGACAAGCATTAAGCTTAATAAAGCCCTGTTCCATATTAGCCTCCTTCGAATTGACTGGTAAATCCAGTGAACTAGAAGCACAAGGCTTCCGTGCTGCACTGAAGGAGCTGGGGGGGGGTATAATTAATTAGCATTTTACATTCCTCGGGTGTTTATTTTGTTTTCTGACTTACTATAAAACAAAAAAGTTAGTTTTTGTAATAATTTTTCTGTAAAAGATAAGAAATAACCCTTACCTCCTCCTTCTTTCTTTTATTATTTCAATGATTATATTTTTTCTCCATAATAATCAACCATTGATCATTATTTCTAACCTCTTTGTAAATTCAAGATATATGCTTACAATCAGATCTTTTATAATCAAACCCTTAACAATTTAATTACCCCAATGTAACTATACCCCCCCCGTCATGAAGCCATCAAAAATATAATTTATTTGCTAATCATATTTTTATTATGAAAATTAAGACTACTTTTATCGCCTTTTTGGCTAGGCAGTATCGGAAGAAGACACCCCCCCCATCCTGTTTTTTAACCAAAACTTATCTCCAATATAGAATAGTTGGAAATTTACTACCCTTCGAAGTCATAAGCCCAACCAATAAAATAATTCAGAAACATAACCCGAAATTAAATAAAGACTTCTCAATTTTCTGGACTGTACATTAATCTTTCTCTGTCTTTCTCAGACTTGCTCTAGGGGCCTCTTCGGGTCGACAAAGACGAGTTTCTTTTTTGGTCTTCCTTTAGGTTTAGACTCAGCTACCAGCGTCATAGACTGTAGCGTTAACCGGACGCGAAACCTTTTTGACTTTGTCAGGAACAGCCATTTGTTCCCTTAAAATCAAAGTCTTTTGAAATAGTTTAGTACTATGAATAATATTATTTAGCAAACTAATAAAACAAATCGAGTAGGAGTAAATTACCTTGTCCTTCTCGCACTAATCATGAATTTTAAGTAATCAGTAAATTTGTTCTGATCGGGCTTTGTTGAAGCTTCCCCGTAATTTTTTCAGGATTATTATCTGATTCTTGTCAAGAATCGATCTTCTCAAACGCTTTTCGTTTCATTTCGATGTCGGCTCTTGCATACATACTTGTGCCCTCTAACTGAGAGTGTCCAAGAGGTAAGGAGTTATCTTTAGGAACGCGCCCCCTTGATGCCAAGGCATTGTTTTGGTGTGCCTCAAACAAATCATAAGAGAGGTTAACAATAATGGTAGGGCTCAGAGAGCGGTTGTTAAAAATGTTTTCCGCGTTGCAAAAAAGCTTGTCAAAATTGGTAATCATGAATTCTGTCATTTTGGTAGCCGGTTTTTCACAGACGACCTATTTAAAGACTAGAGGGTTATCAGAAATAACGCTTTCAAAGAAAAGAGAAAAATCAGATTTATTGATTACTTAAAGCGTGATTATCCATTAAACCGTCACACTTATTTTTTGCATTTCACAAACAAATATCAGTGTATTCGCTTAATTAGAAATCCCGTTCTTGAAAAGATGTTAAAAAGAGTAAAGTCAAAGGGATAAATATTATTCTCATCAAAACCTGAGGAAAATAACATGTTTAATAATTTTTTATCTGAGACGAGTGTTGCTAATAATGCATTAGCATCAACTCCCCAACCTATCCTTTCAAGGTCAACTAGCAATCAATTCCCTTCAAAGCTTAGAAAAGTTGTTTTTGCCTGCTTATCAACAATTAGTTCTATTGGGATATTGTATACGGGGGGGGGTATTTGCTTCTGAATTACCCGTAGATGGACAGTTAAGCTCAAATGTTTACAAAGATCCGCACTACGACATTAATTCTGATCTCGTTTCAGCTATCCCCATTAAAGATACCAATAAAAAGTTGGGAGCTTTTGCCTCAAACGACAATCCCCAAGAGATAACAAGTTCTAAACCCTCTTTAACTATCACCGCAGTGGGTGGTGGCGGAATATTCTTAGCAAACAATCATAGCCAGACGATAAGCCTATCAGATGTCTCTTTGCTATCGTCAAACGTCGGAACGGTTTTTGCAATCTCTACGACTCCTCTCGACTTTCGGGACGAAGATCTTGCCTCGAAACTCATCACCCAACGTATTACAGGTAATTTCAAAACAATTAAAGCTGAGGTTGTGTCTCGAAACTTTCAATTCGGAATTGCTAACGACTTTTTTCCTGGAGCTCTTATCTATAACAATGGCGGATTCCAAATTCTCGGAGAGTCTGAAGAACACCCAGGAGGCCACATTGAAAAATTAGCGATTTCTTCGACTTTGGCTACTTCAAAAACTGCTCGAGGGGTTGCGATATTTAGTTATGGTTCCGGTCCGACTTACTTCTCCGATCAACAGATTTACATGTCCATTGACCAAATCGGTGAAGAAGATAACCGCTTTGGCGCCGGCATTGCTAGTGTTTATGCTAACAATCAATATGTTAAGAAAGTTGGGACTATCTATTCTACGAATTATGGTATTGCCTGCGGTTCTTCGGCTAGTACAGGGGACGGCGGAATACCTGGTCACATCGGACAACAAGTCATTTCCGAGGTTGATACCATTGACGTAGACAACACTACTGGTTTTAACAGCTATGCAATCGGTATATATAATTGGAGCGACAGTGGTGCTATTGAGAATGGTACTCGCCATATAGGAATTCAGCACGTGGGTATTACAGGAGGAATCCGAGCCAAAACAATTGATTCATCTGCTGCATTTGGTGTTTACAACCGAGGTGGCGTGTCCATTATTGAGTCAAAAAACTCGGGAAAACCAATCTGGGTAGAGACTTCGGGAAATAAAACACGTTCAATCTACGTTGATCCATATCCTAGTGGTGAAGCTGCTTTCGACACCGAAATACAGATGAAAGGCAGTTTTGATATTCGATCCGGCGACCTTGTTGTGGCGAATAACTACGAAAAATCTCGCACAGCACATCTTGACTTCAATACAACACAGTTGCCAAATTCGGACACCTTAACGTTAGGGCCTAATGTAAATATTCAAATTCTTCATGGAAAGTTTGCCTCTGATAGCCCAACGACATCTTTATCGTTAGGGGACAAACTAGACCCTCTTGGCCATGGGTATAAGGTACGGCTGGGAAAGAATACATTTGTTAATGATAAAGGTGCCTTTAGCGGCAATTCGACTCTTTACTTTGGTACAAATTGGCAGAAACAAACAGTCGTGGATGAGAAAACCGGATCTACGACAGAAACGGATGTTCTTAAGGTCAACACAAACGGAATTATCTTTAATAACGTTGGTCGTCAGTCAAACGGAGATCCTACTCGATTAAACCTTACGGTAACCATTGATACAAACAATCTGCCTGCCTCCATGAGCGGGGGCGGCTATTCCGGAACGGACAACGTTGCCCTCATGAAATATCTCAACACGGACCTCAATGCTCTGCATCTTCTCAAAGAAGCTGCAAACAATATTGTCATCGGTGATGAGGTTTCCCGTCAAAATATTGCTCCGGCAGACGGCTATTTTGATGCTCGTTACGGCAATGCAGAAACGGGCTTAAAAATTAAGGAAGAGAATTTCTATCCTGTCCTCCGTCTCGACAGCAATGGAAAAGCCGTAGGTATCTACGTAGGCAAACAAGTCGAAGATAAATTTGAACACTACTCTCCTGAGGGTGCAGACTGGAAATGTGTAGGTATCGAAAAAGGTGAGCCGCAAACTGTTAAAACAGGAGAGTGGCAAAAACTTAATGACGGCACTGCCCTTACCCTTGCCGCCTATAAAAAATATCTTTCAAAGGGTTATACCGTTGAGGCTTACTTGAACGGTAAGCCGCTTAGCCGGGAAGAAATAGAAAGTCATCTCATCAATGAAACAGACAACCTTTGGAAAGACGAATCTCGTGAAGGCGGCCTCTACATCCTTTATCCGGATGCAAAACACCGTTATGAAAAAGAACATAAGCTCATAACTACCGGATGGATTGCTGCCAATGAAAACAATCTTCATAACCCATTCAATCTTTATCAAGAATATGAAATTTTACCCTCTCGCAGAAAGGTAGCCGGGTATGTTGAGCTTTCAATTCCGGAAGGACTCGTAACCCCGGAAGCGACCTACGTTGCTCCTTATTACTTTGAAGATGTTCGTGCAGTAGGTAACCCCAACAATATAACGGACGCTTTAGTTGACGGGACGCCCCGAGTCGAAACTTTATACGCTCAAAGCGAGGCAGAAGGAACGGATGCTGCTTCAGGCAAATCTCCGACGAGTCTGCAATACATGGGTCAGGTCTTTGGCTTAGTAGAAGTTCCTGTCACTGACGAAACCGTAGAGCCCTATGTCAAATATGAACCGGTTAAGTTGTACGAAGAAGGAGAAAAAGGGACGGAAAACCGCCTCACAGTGAGTTTCACAGACTGCGACGGAAAATGCGATAACCCCGTCAATAACGACCCGAAAATAGACAAGGAAGTTCACAATCCGACAGTAGATCCGACCACAGGATATATTGTCCCTGGAAAGGGCTCTACTTCAACAATGGACGCTCTAAGCTCAATCTCTATGACCAATTACTTTTTGTGGAGGCAGGAAAACGAAACCCTCTATCAGCGTATGGGAGAAATTAGAGATCGTACGGACTTAGAAGGAGGTTGGGTTCGCGTCCTTGGAGGTAAGAACTCCTATGACCGAGGCAGCGCATACTTCAAAAATAGGTACCACGGTGTCCAATTAGGTTTCGATCATGTCGCAGATAAAGAGAATAACGGGCAGTGGATTTTCGGAGCTGCGCTAGGATACACTCGCGGCAGCAGTGATTACTCTTATGGCGGGATCGGCAAAAATTGGATTGGAAGTATTTCGGCCTATGCAGTCAAAAAATTTGACAGCGGCGCTTATTTAGATTTAATCCTTAAAGGAAGCAGACTCAATAATGATTTCACTGCAATTAGTAAATTAAACCGATATATCTCCAAAGGGAAATACCACACATTTGCACTGCAAGCCAGCGTGGAAGCCGGTCACAAGTTCCTTATAAACGAAAATTGGTACTTAGATCCGCAATTACAGCTCACGTACGGACATATTAAGGAGGCAACCTACCGAACGGATACTCGAATTAATGTTCACGTTAAAGGGAGCCCGAGTACCATCGGAAGAGCGGGTATCTCCTTGGGACGTGAAGCAAAAGAAGGAAGTGCCTTTGTAAAAATCGACGCTCTGAGAGAATTCACGGCAAAGTATAAAGCTGAGTACTCGCTCGATAACGGGGCCAAGAATAAGAACACTGTTTCTATGAAGGATACCTGGGGAGAAATCTCTGTAGGTGGAACTTACAACTTCAATAAAGATACGTATGGATTTGCTCAAATCAAGCGTTCTTTCGGAGCCCAGATCCAACAAGATTATCGTGCTGATATCGGCTTTCGGTACATTTTCTAACTTAGATTCTCTGAAATATCTCCCGGCTAATAACTGGGAGGTAGAAACTATCATGAATAAATTCTTGCACTTTTTTAGAAACGTAGCTCTTTGCTCCATATTGCTTAGTGTAGGAACCGCCTACTCAAATGAAACAGAGTTGACTCCTGTTCCCCAAAATAGAATTTTTATATCCACTACCGTGTCAAAAAATTTCGTCCCGATACTTTTTGAATCTAAGGACGTCACGGGAAAATGTGATATGGCCTTGTGGGTTGATGATGAATTGTCTGCCGTTTTCCTCCCGAATGAATCTCTTTCGCTGGCGCTAGCTCCTGGAAAGCACAAGCTGCGACTAACATATGCACCAGTGCCGGAAGATGAAGAAGCAAGACAAAAAGTTAAGGATGAAAAGGGTAAATATTGCCTGAAAGATAAACCTCAGGAAACAGGATTTTTAAAGGAAATAGAGCTCGAAAAAGATAAACTTCAAAAATTCAATCTAAGAATTAATCAGGGATATTTATTTCGCATAACCTCAAATGAAGACACCAAGCAAGGTGGTCAATAATGATTTATTTCGATAAAAACCATCTAAAACAAAAGAGCGACAATTCTTAGAATAGTAGGGACATAATGGGGTGTTTAAAAACACCCCTCAATTTTTAAGTTTCTGTGAAAAGATTTCCTCTGCAGAACTCCTGATTTTCAAGAGGTTTGATGCCCATTTAAAGCCGATACTCCGAAACCCTTCCTTCACAAGGATATCCGTCAGTTGCCCAAAGTTTTCCGGCCGTCACATCCATCACCATGGCATAAACAGAACAATAACGCTCTCCGCTGATTCGAGGATCTTCGTGGTAACAAATCGACTCCGGATAGTTGTCGTGATTGCTTAGAAGCTTGAAAATCTCCTTCTCTCCGATCCTTCCGCCGTGTTTCTTTAACCATTTTTCCATGGTGTTGTAGCGTGTAAACGTCGAAGGAATAAAACTTTTGGCTTTATCCTGAGGTGCGATGAGAGGAGAAAGATAATGATTCGTATGGATTAAAGGTTCCCCCTGACTCATGATGACATCAAATTGACCAGGAGAGAATTCAATTACCATCTCAAATCCGCTGCGAGTCGCGATATTAAAAGCACCGGAACCGGCTCTCGGAAGCATAGAAACCGCTTTAATTGCTTCTGTTGCCAAACTGGAATCCAGAACTTTCCTCATCATTAGGTGAAGCGGAACGCCGATTTTTCCTTTTCCGACAGAAGTCGCATTCAGGCAGATAGAAATACCTTCCGAATTCAGTCCTTTTCCTCCTACCATGCCTGCCTCACAAATCATGAGAATGCTAGGCTCACCTTCTTGATGGACCTTAAGAACCACAGAATTTTGTCTGGCACTTGCCATCCAATCCCAAGTTTGCCCCATAAAAACGTGACCGTTCTTTCCGCGCTCAGAAGGAATGATGATGCAGGAGCAAGCATCGGCTTTCGCAAAAAGCACCTCGCTTCTGCAATTCAAAGTCAGGATGTCTTCAAAGCTTCTTCCCGAGCCCTTAGCAATGCCTTTCATTTCCTCAACATATGGAGGGCAATACTTCTCAATCACAGGAAGAAACTTCATGGCGAGTTTCTGTGCCTGCGGCCAATCAATATTCGCGGATTTTTCGAACGCGGAGGAATAAAAGTCAATATTTCTCTTAATCGCTCCCGAAGCCGATGATCCGTAGAGTTTTCCTCGTTCAAAGGCTGTCCCCTTAATTTCTATCAGTTGATAATAAGGCCTTGCATTTAACTGAAGTTTTCTTTCTTTAGGAACGACCAAATCAGAAACGGTTTTCGCCCGAGCCCCTTGGCTGACAAGTAAACCAGAGGAGATTCCAAGAATTAACTGGCGTCTAAGCATCACTTCACCCTAAAATTTTCTTCGTTTGAATACGAAACATTATGTTCTGAAAACATTCTCCATTCGTTTTAGAAGATACGATTTCTTGTCGCCTAAAAAATGGCAATTTTTTACAAGCCTACCGCCACCGTTTTTGAGATAGTTAGAAAAAACAGAAGAAGACAATATGGAAACCATCTCACGAACCATCAGACATGACGAAGTGCTCGGGTTGGAAGCATTCTGCCTTCAGGGCTATGCTCAGCCTTTTCCGAAACACTTCCACGACTACTACGTTTTGGGTTTCGTGGTTTCCGGAGAGCGAGAACTTATTTGCAACGGCCTTAACCTTAAACTTTCTCCAGGCCACCTCTTAATTTTCAATCCTCGCGACAACCATGAATGTGTCTCGGCGTCTCGAGCACCGTTCCTGCATTACCTGGGATTCAATATTCTTAAGAAGCGAATGGAAGAAATTTCAATGGAACTCACCGGTGAGAGTTGTCTTCCGCAATTCAAACCAACTGTCTTTTCTGATGAATCCGCCTGCAATGCCTTCTCGGAACTGCACAGGCTCATCATGCAGCGTTCCGATGTACTAAGAAAAGAAGAGCTGTTCTATGTCCTCTTCTCAAGGTTATGCGGAAAGTATACCCACACCTCCTTGCAATCGCGGCCTCTCAGATCCTCTCAAATTAAGGAGGCTTGCGAATACCTTGAGTCACACTCTTCGGAGACAATAACCTTAGATGACATTTGCCAAAGACTCTCTGTCAGCAAGTCCTCCTTAATCCGCTCTTTCAGCAAGCAGTTAGGTCTTACGCCTCATAGCTATCTCATGAGCATTCGGATCAAAGAAGCTCAAACCTTTCTTAAACAAGGCATACCTCCATCACGCGCGGCATTAAAAAGCGGCTTTGCCGATCAAGCGCATTTCTCAAACGTATTTAACCGGCTCACAGGGTTAACGCCAGGAAGTTACCAAAATGTTTTTCTAAAGAAGGCGCCTTCTTCCAATGACTCCAACTAACTCGAATACAACCGCTCATCTAGCGGCTTTCCTAACGATCCTTTGTTGGGGAACGACGTTCGTATCCACCAAGGTGCTTCTGCAAGGTTTTACGCCGGAACAAATTTTGCTCATTCGTTTTTGCATCGGCTTCGCCGCTTTGTATTTTCTGTCCGCTAAAAGTACTTACCAATTAACACGAAGACAGAATGTTTATTTGGCTTCGGCGGGTTTTCTCGGAATTTGTCTTTATTACCTACTGGAGAACATCGCTCTTACCTACACGCAGGCAAGCAGCGTCGGTGTCATCATGTCAGTGTCCCCGTTTTTTACGGCGATATTTTCGTGCGTCCTATTAAAAGAAAAACTACCCTCAGCGGCGTTCTTCATTGGTTTTTGCCTGGCGATTGTCGGGATCTATTTGCTAAGTTTTTCCGGAGGGACGATGGCGGTCAATCCAAAAGGAGATTTGTTGGCCATATCTGCGGCTGCCGTTTGGGCTTTGTATTCAATCCTTATGAAAGAAATCGGAAAGTTCGGCTTTCCGACAATATTCGTCACACGAAAGATTTTCGGATACGGAATCCTCTTTATGCTCCCGGCACTATTATTCGAATCCGGTCTGAACTGTCAAAGGATTTTTGAACCTGTCTTCTTCTTTAACGAATTCCGCGAAATTCCCCGTGCGTAAACGCGGGGATGGATAGCGGACGGCCGAATGTTAATTCGGCCGTTGATTTTTGATATATCTCTCAATAATGGCGGTTGTTGCTCCGTCTCCGACTGAGATTACACAATAACTTTTTGTCCAAAAACGTTTGCCCCAAAGCATCCTTCGAATCTGATTGAAGAATTCTTGACGAATTTTCAAAGATGATACGGTTTTTAGTTTGCGCGCCAAATTTGATAGACAAATCGTTGGAGGGTAAGAGATCAATAGATGAACGTGATCTTCCTCCCCGGAACATTCCAAAAGCCTGACTCGATCACGCCGGCACACTTCCGAAAAAATTTCTTTGAGTCTTTCCAGGATCGTTGATGAAATAACTTTTCGTCTGTAAGCTACTACGAAGATCAAGTGAGCTTTGAGATTGAAAACACAATGAGAACCG
>PPYE01643543.1_pt1 | contig 41729 bp, 37 predicted proteins | sample 1559881 | NCBI WGS metagenome assembly PPYE01 (sample SAMN08240022, study PRJNA423297) | Human gut metagenome, whole genome shotgun sequencing project. | reverse complement strand
TCGTTTAACATAGCTAAAGCTATGCCACGACCGAATCCGATTCATCTGCATGAATAAAGTCGCGAGTGTTCTCGGCTAATTCATAAAACGCAATCTTATGGAGGTATTTGCCATGGTGACACCCTATATCTTATTCGACAAGCAATGCGAAGAGGCGATGCAGTTTTATGAAAGGGTTTTTTCTGGGGAAAAGAAGAATATTCTTAGATACAATGATTACGTCCCAGATGGTGTGGAGGAGGATGTCAGTAATTACGTCTTGCATGGTGAGCTGGAGCTTTTTGGCACGCCGTTTACCTTTGCGGATGAAGTGGCTAAGCCAGTTGTTTCCGGCAATAATCTGCACTTGACGATCAATCCGCATGAGGTGAAGGAAGCGTCCGAGATGTTTAATGAGCTGAAAGAGAGCGGCGAGGTCTTTCTTCCGCCAACCGAAACCTTTTATAGTCCGTTCCATGCATCCGTTATGGATAAGTATGGCATCGTGTGGAATATTATTGTTGTTTAGAAATTCTTTTTCGAAATACAAAAGTAAATTAGAAGCTTTCTGTCATTTCATGTATAGATTGAGGTGCAGGAAGTTTTTCTATATTGAAAGCGCTTCTTAACCTGTGTACAATGTCACTAAACAAAAGGGGGTAGGGAGAATGGGGAGAAAGGCGAGTATTTTTACTTTCTTATGCAAACAAACAGAGGCCTTTATTTCTGGTGAAAATTCACCGAAACTTGATTCTACTAGTATCTCTGGAGAACTGGGAATAGCACGTTACAATGTAAGTCGGGATCTGAATCGATTAGCAGAAGAAGGAAAAGTGTTAAAGCTTTCCGGTCGTCCAGTATGCTTTCTTACGAAGGAAACGCTCGAACAGCATATAGGAAACGGATTGAAAATGGATGCTGAATGGACGCTGGACATGTTAAGAGAATTATTGAAAGAAGACTCTAAAAATAGTCTCAATGATTTTCCTTTTACGGAATTGATCGGGTATGATGGTTCCTTGGAAAATGCAGTTAGACAAGCTAAAGCAGCGCTATTGTATCCACCATTTGGCTTACATTCTTTATTAATGGGCCCGTCTGGCTCAGGGAAAACAACGTTTGCGCGCTTTATGTATCAATATGCGAAGCATGCGGGAAAACTACAAGAGGATTCTCCTTATGTGGTTTTCAATTGTGCAGATTATTCAAATAATCAACATTTATTATTAGACCACCTATTTGGTCATGTAAAACATGCCTTTACAGGAGCAGAGTCAGATAAGGACGGATTAGTTGCAACAGCCGACAATGGAATTCTTTTTTTAGATGAAATTCATCGCCTACCGCCAGAAGGTCAAGAAATGTTGTTTTCGATCATGGACCGAGGAGAGTACTATCGCCTAGGAGAGTCAGCAAATCCTCGAAAGGTCCGTGTATTAATCATTGGTGCTACTACGGAGGAAATTGAAGGAAATATTTTGTCTACATTCTTAAGACGAATCCCTTTAAAAATTTCTATGCCCAGTGTAAAAGAACGAGGATTAGCTGAGAAAATTAAGTTGATTTATTTTTGCTTTAAGCAAGAAGCGAAGAAAATTGAACGTAAGTTACAGGTCAATGAAGATGTTATTCGTTTCTTTCTGCAATATGACCCAGTTGGCAATATTGGACAGATGAAAAATGATATTCAATTGTTGTGTGCCAACGCCTTGGTGGATAGTATTTCCAATAATCCTGAGCTCATTCAAGTAAAATTATCACATCTTTCAACGTATTTGATTGATCAATTTTATTATGCGCATTCTCCCGAAATTAATGGTGAGTTGCGAGAAAAATTGAAATTGCTGCAAATCGACGAATTTGTCTTCACTCCGGAAGAAGATCGGGATTACGATCCATTTCTTTTAGTTGATGAAGAGGAAAGTGTTTCTCATGATGTGTTAGAAACTTATCATAAATATTTAGATGGAAAGGGCTCTTTGTCACCGTTAAAGTCAATTATTCATGGAAAAGCACAGGAGTTGGCAGAAAAACAAGGAAATCAGCAGCAGGCAATCTTCAAAATTGTCTCCCGAAAAAATTATGAGGTTACGGTCAATATTTTAAAGAGAATCGCTACAAGAGAGCATTATCACTTAGAAGAGAGCAACATCAAAAGTCTAGCGTTGCATTTAGATACCTTGATTGAAAAGATTACAGAGGGGTATTCTTTTAGAGATAATTCTTTTTTAGAGCATAAACGACCAAATGAGTTGGCAATGGAAAAAGAAATTGGTGTAGCTGAACAAATCTGTCGTGAAATCTCCAATCAACTTGAAGTTCAGTTACCCGAGAGTGAAAAGTACTTTATCTCGTTGTATTTGAAAGCAATGAATGAAAAGTATACTGAGAAAAAAATCGGAGTTTTGATTTTGATGCACGGAACAAGTGCGGCTACTGACCTAGCCAATACGGCCAATCAATTACTGAATGTTGATCATGCAGTCGGATTGAATATGCCTTTGTCTCAATCGGTTGGCGATACGCTGGAAAAAGCTACCGAATTGATCCAAAAAGTCGATCAAGGAAAAGGCGTCGTAATTTTGAGTGATATGGGTTCACTGAATATGTTCGGCGATATTATCACAAAAAAAACCGGTATTCCAACGAAAACGATTAAAATGGTGACGACTCCAATGGTCATCGAAGCAACTAGAAAATCATTGTTGCCGAAAATGTCGATCACCGAGCTTTCGGAAGATATTGTTGAGCAAAGTGCCTATATTGGGAATAGTGTAGAAGACTTTCAAGTAAAGACAATGGAAGAAAAAGGCACGGTGTTTACAGATGATCGTCGCAGTAAAATCATTTGTATCCTAGAAGAGAGCCTGATCTTCTTAGATGGTGCCACCATTTATGATCTGTTGGAGATCGAAGCGAAAAAGATTGCCGCAGCTTTCCAGATTGAGCATTTCGAAGATTTTTGGATTAAATTTCTTTTTCATACCAGCAATATGATCGAACGAGCGATTCGTAAAGAACAATTTTTACGAGAAGATACGGCCGTGATTGTTGAAAATAATCGTGAGTTGTATCGGTATCTTAAGGATTTATTGACGCCTTTAGAAAATCGTTATGCAATTGTTGTCGAGGATAGTGAAATTAGCTATTTAATGGAATTGATCGAAGTAAATACAGATTTAGTTTACTAACCGACACACTGTATGAAAGAATAGCAGCACACTATTTTTCATTTAATAGCACACTAACAAAATAAGTTGTTCATTCGAAAGCATTAAATACGTTTTGTCGTTGAAACGTTGATTTAATGCTTTCTTTTTGTCTGTTCATAAAGTTGGCACGTTTATTGCTTTATAAAAAGTGAGGAGGTGAAAGGATGATCGGTGTATTAATACTAACTCATGGGGAACTTGCTGCTGGTTATCTTTCAGCATTGAGGTTAATTACTGGAGAAGCGGAAAATATCGATACATTAGGTTTGTATCACGAAACAAGTATTGAAGACTATAAAGAAGAGGTAGCTTCCAAAATGCTGAAAATGGAGCAAGGTAAAGGGGTTATTGTTTTTTGCGACATCTTTGGTGCGAGCCCTTATAATGTGACGGCTCAGAATTATCAATTATTAAAAGACAAGGTAAACTATCGTTCGATCACTGGTGTAAATCTACCAATGGTGATCGAAGCAGTTTGCAGCAGAGAAAATATGGACTTAAATGAATTAGCAAAACATATTCAAAGAGTCGGAAAAGAAGGAATCAAAGAACTTTTTGAAAATTATGGGAAGGATGAATAAATATGAGTGAAATCGTATTAACCAGAATCGATGATCGCCTAATCCACGGCCAAGTAATGACGGCGTGGGTGAAAAAGACGCGAGCGAATCAAATTTTGATTATTGATGATGAAGTCGCAAAAGATGATTTTATGAGTGAGATTTTAAAAATGTCGGCACCTGCTGGAATCGATATCGTGGTAAAAGGGTTAGAGGATGCTGTAACTTTTTTAAACACGCAAGAAAATAAACGGTTGATTATTTTAGTGAAGGCGCCGGTCACTATCGACACGATCGTGGAAAAAGGGATCGCGATCGACAAATTAGTGGTAGGGGGAATGGGGGCTAAAGCGAACCGACGAGTGTTGTACAAAAATATTTCAGCCTCTGATGAAGAGCGCGCCACCTTCAAAAAATTAATTGATCGTGGCATTCCTGTTGTGATTCATATTATTCCGGATCAAAAGGAAACCGATCTTTCAAAATATCTATAAAAGTAAGGGGCTATAAATAGTTTCAATAGAAAAAGGATGTCAGTTCCACTTTTCGCAGTTTGTAACGTGATAAAAACAAATCAAAATTATCACAAGGAATTAGAGTTCAAACAACTAGAGGAATGATATACGGTATGAAAATAGGACTAATTTTTCCAAGGGAAAATTAATTCTTTATTATGAATAAGGATGTCAGTTCCACTTTTCACAGTTTGTAACGTGATAAAAACAAATCAAAATTATCACAAGGAATTAGAGTTCAAACAACTAGAGGAATGATATACGGCATGAAAGTAGGACTAATTTTTCCAAGGAAAAATTAATTCTTTAATATGAATAAGGAGGAAGAAAAATGCTTTTATCTGCAATATTAGTTGCTATTATTTCAACGGTTTGTAATTGGTGGCCGAGCCATTTAATCACTCGCTCATGGCTTTATCCGATTTGGTCAGGGTTTCTAGTGGCGCTAGCAATGGGAGAGCCGATGATTGGGATGCAAGCGGCGGCTTATATCAACTTGGCTTATCTAGGTTGGATCACCGCAGGGGGAACCATGCCGGGAAACTTGCCAGTCGCAGCAGTATTTGGTACGGCGATGACAATTTTATCAGGTGCAGATCCAAGTTTAGCGGTAACATTTGCGGTACCATTCAGTTTGTTTGGGATTTTAACCTTCCAATTAACAATGTCTATCAATGCTCTTTGGGTCCATCGGGCAGAAAAATTCTTAGACAATGGAAATATTCGAGCAATGCGCCTAATGAATTATGTTCCATCAGGGATTTTAAATTTTCTTGTTACAGGGGTTCCAGCCTTTATTCTTGTCTATTTTGGAGCAGAGCCTATGAAGAACCTGTTGAATATGATTCCAGATTCTTTTGTTAACGCGATGCAAGTGGTCGGAGCGATCATGCCTGCATTAGGGATTGCGATGTTGATCAGCTTTATGGGCAATAAAAAGATTATGCCATTCTTCTTCTTTGGTTTCATTTTGGCAGTCTACTTGAAATTGGATGTCATGGCAGTCACGGCTGTTGCCGCAATCATGGGCTTTGTGTTCTATAATACTGGATTTCTTGATATGAAACCTGCTGGAAAGGAGCAATCATAAATGGAAGCAAAATTAACGAGAAAAGAGCTATTAAAAAATTGGGCGCTGACTTATTCGAGTGAAACCGCTTATAACTATGAACGTCTGCAAGCTTTAGGCCAAGCAAACGCGATGGTTCCAGTCATTCGGAAGCTTTACCCTGAAGACAAAGAACGTCAAGTACAAGAATTGAAAAAATATTTTGTCTTTTATAACACGGAACCTTCTTTCATTGGAACAATGATACCCGGAGTTGCCGCAGCTATGGAAGAGCAACGTGCCAATGGTGCTGAGGATATTACAGATGAAACGATTAACTCTTTACGTACAGGTTTGATGGGGCCGATCGCAGGGATTGGGGATACCGTCAGTCAAGGGATCGTTTATCCGATCTTGGCAGGTATCGCGTGTTCATTAGCAATCGATGGCAGTTATGTTGGACCAATCTTTTTTGAAATCGCCTACAAGATTTGTTTGATCGGCTTTGGCTGGAATATGTATCGTTTGGGTTACCAAAAGGGGAAATCCTTTATTTTAACAATGCTTCGTGAAGGAACCATTGCTCGTTTGACAGAGATTTTCAGTATGGTTGGTTTGATGGTTGTTGGTTGTATGACGGCTTCCCGTGTAAATATTGAGATTCCAATGATTTTGAATATTAAGGGAGTAAAGCTTGGGATTCAGGAACAGGTGATTGATGCGCTGATGCCAGGTTTAGTCCCATTAGCAATCACGATGCTGGTTTACTGGTTAGTCCGTAAAAAGGTAAATATCAATTTAATCATTCTGATTATCTTTGTATTAGGGATCTCATTATCCTATTTAGGTGTTTTGGGAATTCCGAAATAAGTGGGAGGAAATAATGCATGAAAGCAGTCGATTTAAAAGCAATTAATCAATTGGAATTAGTAGAAAAAGAAAAGCCTGTGCCTAAAAAAGGAGAAGTATTGATCCATGTTATGGCCTGTGGTATCTGTGGATCGGATATTCCACGGGTTTATGTAACAGGTTCCTACCATTTTCCAACTGTATTGGGACATGAATTTTCTGGAGAAATTGTAGAAGTCGCTGATGATGTCAGTTCAGATTACTTAGGCAAAAAAGCCGCCGTTTTTCCACTCTTACCTTGTAATGAGTGTGAGTTTTGTCAATCGGGCTATTATGCCCAATGTAAAAATTACAATTATTTTGGTTCAAGAACAGATGGCGGTTTTGAAGAATACTTAGCGGTTCCCTTGTTCAATCTGGTTCTTTTAGAAGATCAAGTGAGCTATGAGGAAGGGGCGATGGTTGAACCAGCTACTGTGGCTCAGCACGTCATTAATAAAGCCGAACTAACTGTTGGCGATAACGTGGTGATTTATGGGGCGGGTCCGATTGGTGTCATGGTGGCACAATGGGCTCAAATCAATGGTGCTGGAAAAGTTGTATTGATGGATATTGACCCAACGAAAGTTGCTTTCGCCCGAGAATTAGGCTTTGAACATGTCTGCAATAGTCAGGAAAAAGAGGCTGAAAGCTTTATATTAGAATCCTTAGGCGGAAAGTTAGCGGATGTTGCGATTGAAGCCACAGGTTCTAGCGGGGCTTTTGATCAATGTGCGCAATCCATTCGAACATTTGGACGAGTGGTCTTGTTGGGAAATCCTCATTCGGATATGGTTCTTAAGCAGAAAACGTATGATCAATTCATGCGAAAAGAAGGCACAATCGTCGGAATGTTCAACAGTGTGTACGAACATTTTCCTAAAAATGAATGGCAAGTGACTGCTCAAGCAATTGCTAATAAGCAGTTAAATTTGAAACCGTTAGTGACCCATAAAGTTCCAATTGAAGAGCTGATTAGAGCATGTGACATGATTCATGAGAAAAAAGAATTTTACAATAAGGTGTTGATGGTCAATGAAAAATTATTATGAGAACAGTCAAGCAGTAATGGAAGAATTGGATCATTTATTAGAAAAAGTTTCTAGTGAAGAAATTGATCAATATGTAAAAGCATTATTGGAAGCTCGCGATGTCTTTTTTATCGGTGTTGGCCGAGTGCGTTTGTCATTAGAGGCGGCGGTTAAGAGACTGACGCATCTGGAAATCAGCTGCCACATGGTTGGTGATCTAAATGAACCGCCGATTACTGAAAAGGATCTTTTAGTTGTGGGCAGCGGCTCAGGGGAATCAGTGATACCTTTGGAAATTGCCAAAAAAGCGAAATCGTATGGTTCAACAGTCGTACACTTGACCTCCAACCCGGATAGTTCGATTGCAAAACTGGCTGATCACATTGTCAAATTTGATAGTCCTTCGAAAAGCAATCAAACCTTTACCTCGATTCAACCGATGACAACGGTGTTTGAACAAGGATTACTGATCTTCCATGATGTATTAGCTTTACGTTTGATGAATGAAAAGCAGATGACCATGGATGATCTGAAAAACTGTCACGCGAATTTAGAGTAGCGATTTGTTCTAGTTTTGTAGTGAGGTTATTCCAAAAGGAGCTAAAGAAATGAGTAATGAAAAGAAAATTGCTTTTATCACGGGTGCTGCCGGTGGTCTCGGCACGTCGGTAGTCAAAAAATTACTAGATAAGAATTTTATCGTTTTGGTTAATGATAACAATCAAGAGAATGTTCAAACTTTAGTCAATCAATTCAAAGAACAGGAAATACACGCATTCTGCTTCGATGTGACAGAAGAAACAGCTTGGGAAAAAGCAGTCACTGAAATCAAAGCGCAATTTGGTAAAGTAGACGTGCTATTCAATAATGCCGGCATCTTCAAAATCGAAACGATTGAAGAAACCAGTGTAGAGCTATGGAAGAAAACAATGGATGTCAATGCATTGAGTATTTTCTTAGGGATCAAGGCGATGTCTCCATTACTGGGCGAAGGCAGCAGTATCATTAATACCAGTTCGATCGCGTCATTTTTAGGATCGAAGAATCGGATTGCCTATGCAGCTTCAAAGGGTGCTGTTTCCGCTTTGACTAAAGCGGTGGCCATCGAATTTGCCCCTCGCGGCATTCGAGCAAACTCTGTTCATCCGGCCTACATCAAAACTCAGATGGCCGAACATGCGGCAGAGGCTACGGAACGAACGATGGAAGAAATGGGCAGTCGAATCCCCTTATATCAACGAATCAGTACCGCTGATGAAGTCGCCGATGTGGTTGTTTTTCTGGCATCGGATGCATCCCGCTTTATGACTGGATCTGAAGTGGTTGTTGATGGAGGACAATCGGTTAATTAATAGGAAAGAGGAACAAAACATGGTAAAAATATCTCCGTCCCTGATGTGTATGGATATCAGCAAATTTGAAGAACAGATCAATTGTTTGAACCAGATCGTGGATTACTATCATATCGATATTATGGATGGGCATTACGTTAGCAACATGACCTTGTCTCCGTGGTTCGTTGAACAGTTAAAGGAGCATACAGCAATTCCTTTGGATGCTCACTTGATGGTGACGAATCCGATTGAGTATGTTGATCAGTTATTAGATTTAGGCGTAGAAGTGATCAGTATTCATGCAGAATATCTGAATGGGCATGCTTTCCGATTAAGCGAAACAATCAAACAGCAGGGAAAGAAAATGGGCGTGGTTTTGAATCCTGAAACTCCGTTGACGATCATTTCTGATTATCTTCATTTGATTGATATTGTGACAGTAATGACGGTAGACCCTGGTTTTGCCGGACAGACATTCATTTCAGAAAGCTTGGACAAAGTACGAAAACTGAAAGCTTGTCGTGAAGAACACAAGTTAACGTTTGACATTCAAATCGATGGGTCTTGTAATGAAAAGACGTATCATACTATGATTGAGGCTGGAGCAGATATTTTGATTGTAGGTTCAAGTGGGCTATTTAATTTAGATAGCTCAATTGAAAAATCGGTGAAATTAATGCAGGAACATCTTTCAACGGCTACTCAAACAAAATAAGTTCGTTTCGTCTGCTGGATAAAAAGTTAAGTGAAAAGTATAATTTAAATTGCGGAGAACGGCGTACTAGGCGTTCTCCGCTTTACACATTTAAAATATTAATGTTTTTTCTGTTCTCCTGACCTAGTACGTTCACTTATACACTCAAGGGCCAATACCCTTTAATACAATGTTTTATTACCTCCAAAAGTCAGTTTCGAGCTAATTTTCGAGGGTCGTTTCAGAGAGAGTTTTCTTTCTTCTTTTGAACAGTGTAATAAACAAGAACAACTACCCCACCAACAAGCGAAGTGCCTGCTAACACCCAGTAGGCAATTTTCAAATTCATGGCATTATTGATCGCTCCAACTATAACAGGGAAAAGCGTCATACCAATCGCGTAGATTGCTTGAAAGAAGCCCATAGCGCTTGATTTTTTATTAAGTTCAATGCCTTCCATGGCTTCAGAAGTGAGTAATGAGAATAGGATTCCAGTACCGACACCGGGAATGAGTTGTAAAAGATAAAAAACTGGCAGGGCATTTACCAATGGAACAGTAAAACAGTAAAGTGCCAGCAGTCCAAACGATGTGAACGTTAGCCATTTTCTGCGCTGAGAATTTAGAGAGATATCTGAACCAATTCGAGAAAAGATAACTGCTGATAACATGTAAGTGATTGAGGAGAGTCCAACTTGAAAATCAGTCGCACCTTGTTCTTTGAGTAATTGATTTGTAAAGGACATAGTTGTAGACATTTGGATTCCTTGTTGAATGAGAGCTAAAAAAGAGAATAGAATTAATTTTGGCTGCTTGCCAACAGCTAGTAGCTCTTTTACATTAACGGCTATCTCAATGTTTGTGTCTGTTTTTTTTAGTTTTAATGAAATAACAAAACCAGAGAAACCTCCTAAGACACTCAATAAACAAATATTCGTCATGCCAATATGATTATATAATAGGCTGCTCGTAATAAAACCAATCAGCATGCCAATATTATTCGTCATGATAATTTTTCCAGTTGCTACGGTTTGCATTTGGTTATCATGGAGACTAAGGTAGTAAACCATGAAAGAAATCCAAGTAGCACTGGCAAAGCCTGAGAAAACATTACCTAATAAAAAACCAGTGCCGCTTTGAAAAAAGATGCGAAATAAGGAAGCAACTCCCGCACACAAAGTGCCCAATGAAATAAATAAACGGTGGTTCGGCCGCAAATCAGCCAAGATACCCACAGGCAGGCGCAATGCCAACTGGGAAATGCCGTAAGAGCCAACGATAACACCGATGAAACTCGTAGATACATTGATTGCTGCTAAGTAAGGAGTCTGGTAAGGGATATAAACATATTGGGCAAACCAAAATAACGCGACTATTATTAATAATATTTTTTGTTCTTGTTTTTTTATGATGAACACACCCTTCGTGATTTAAAAATTCAAGGACAAGCATAACGTAAAATGAGAAAAAAATGCAAATAAAATTTTTATTTTGAATTCGCTTGCATTTGAAAAAATCACATGCTATAGTGTGGATGTAAATTTAATAACCGCGTTCGTTTGACGCGTTACTGGTAATGCAGGCGAGATCAAGTGTACGTAAATGATATCCATGGCTCATGGTGTTATTTATGTATATTTGATCTTTTTTTTGTTAAAAAACGCGGACCTTTGGCCAAGGGAAATCGAAGATCACAAAAAATAAATTTTTGGAGGATTAAAAAATGGATAACCACGATGTGGCACAACGAATTTTAGAAGAGGTCGGCGGGAAAGAAAATATTTCCAGCTTGACCCATTGTTTTACTCGTTTGCGCTTTGTGCTAAAGGACAAAAGCAAAGCAAATAAAGAAGTCATTTCAAATTTAGAAGGGGTCATCCAAGTCGTTGAAGCAAGCGGGCAGTTTCAAATCGTCTTAGGGAATAAAGTTGAAAAGATCTATGATGAACTGATGCCGATGGTGGGTGAGTTAGAGGAAACGAACAATGATAATGGTGAAAAGATTGGAATTGGGACGAAAATTTTAAATACAGTAGCCGCAATCTTTACCCCAACGGTTCCAGCAATCGCAGCCTCAGGTATGTTAAAAGGGATCTTAGCCGTCGCAGCATTGATTGGGCTGAATATGTATGGTGTCGATATTAAAACATACAACACGTACATCATTTTAAACGCAGCTTCTGATGCACTCTTTTATTTTATGCCAATCATTTTAGCTCGTTCAGCTGCGAAAGTTTTCAAAACCAATGATTATATCGCTATGATTTTAGGAGCGACGCTTTGTTATCCGGCAATTGTTGATTTAATGACCGGTGAGAATCCAGTGACTTTATTCGGTATCGGAATTACACAAGCAAATTATGTATCGTCCGTTGTGCCGATTATTATTGCTGTTTTTGTTTTGGCATACGTAGAGGGCTTCGTCAAAAAAATCATGCCGGAAGTATTAAAAGTCATCATGGTTCCAACGTTGTCGTTATTGGTGATGGTGCCGGCAACCTTAATGATTTTTGGTCCAATTGGTATTTATTTTGGTAATGTAGTGAACTGGGCGTACTACTATATCATGGGGTTGAGCCCAATCTTATTAGGCGCTTTCATTGGTGGAATCTGGTGTGTGTTGGTTATCTTTGGTGCGCATCGGGCGATTATTCCGATCGGGATCAACGATGTAGCCAAAACCGGGCGTCAAAATTTACTAGCTTTTGCTGGAGCAGCTAATTTTTCTCAAGCCGGAGCAGCTTTAGGGGTATTTTTGAAAACGAAAAATAAAAACTTAAAAACAGTCGCAGCTTCAGCAACGGTAACTGCGTTGTTCGGAATCACTGAACCGGCAATTTATGGCGCCAATTTACGTCTGAAAAAACCAATGATTTATGCCGTGATCAGCGGTGCGCTGGGCGGAGCATTGATGGGCTGGGGAGGCTCTTATGGAAATGCGTTTGCTAACCAAGGAGTGTTGACGATCCCAGTATACGCAGAAGCGGGTACGAAAGCCTTTGTTTGCTACCTGTTAGGATGTTTAATTGCGTTTGGCGGTGCTTGTATTATGACGGTTGTTTTAGGGTTTAAAGATCTTCCAGAGGAAAATGCAAAGAAGGTTCAGGAAACATTGACGGATGCGGTGAAGGAAGCGATTAACGATGATTTGGTATTTGAGGACAGTGATTTAGTCGTAGATTCACCGGTAGAAGGTCGGACAATTTCCTTAGCGGATGTCCCAGATGAAGTTTTTGCTTCTGGAGCAATGGGCAAAGGAATCGCCGTGTATCCAAGCAAAGGTGAGATCGTAGCGCCAATGGATGCAACGGTCAGTGTCCTTTATCCAACCATGCACGCCATCGGCTTAACATTAGATAATGGCGTTGAGATGTTGATTCATATTGGAATTGACACAGTGAATTTGGATGGGAAATTCTTTGAAAAGCATGCGAATGTTGGAGAGCATTTGACTAAAGGACAGCGAATCGTTTCCTTCGATATGCAAGGAATTGAAGCTGCGGGATATGACTTAACGACATCAGTAATTATTACGAATTCGAATAATTATGTAGCGATTGGTTCAACCAAAGATAATCATATTGAAACAAACAGCAGCTTATTATTTTTGTTGACGAATTCAGCAATTTAAACAACCCAAGAAGTGCAGATGAGCTGTATTCTGATAAACATCATGTATTTGAAAAAGTATGAAGGAGCTAAAATTATATGAAAAAATTCGATGAAAACTTTTGGTGGGGAGCTTCTTCCTCAGCCTTTCAAATAGAAGGAGCTTGGGACGAGGACGGCAAAGGGGAATCTGTTGCTGACCACAATTCATTTACCCGTTCTGCTCAACAGGCGGACACAAAAGTAGCGAGTGATTTTTATCACCATTATGAAGAAGATATCAAGCTGATGAAAGAATTAGGATTAAAAACGTATCGCTTCTCGCTTTCATGGGCGCGTATTATTCCTGATGGAGACGGTGAGGTGAATGAACGAGGAATAGCCTTCTATAATAAGGTCATCGATTGCTTGATTGAAAATGAGATTATTCCTTTTGTGACCTTATATCATTTTGATTTACCTTATGCGCTTGCTGTAAAGTATAATGGATGGGAAGCACGAGCTTGTGTGGATGCTTTTAGACGATATGCCAAAGTATGCTACCAGGCGTTTGGTGATCGAGTGAAGCACTGGCAAGTGAATAATGAACAAAACTTGATGATTCGCGTGGACGAACGAATGAATATGTACGATGTGAAGCCAGAGGACCGAGAACGTGTTCGGGCGCAAATGGATTATCACATGTTTGTGGCTCATGCCCATGCGACGAATGATTGCCATGAAATGATTCCAGGCAGCAGCATCGGACCAGCAGTTTCATCAACGATGACCTATCCGGCTTCCAATAAGCCGATGGATATTTGGGCAGCGAAAATGAATGATAACTTTAAAACAAATTATGCGTTGGAAATGTATTGCTTCGGACAATATCCTGGCTATTATCAAACTTATTTAGAAAAGGCGGGCATTGCACCAGTTACACTACCGGAAGATAAAACGATTCTTAATGCGGCAAAACCAGATTTTATTGCGCTGAATTACTATCGGACACTCGTAGCTAGCTATTTGCCAGCTGATGAAACGCACCCATTCGGAACCCGGGAAAAAGATGTTGACTTTGATCTGTATGGATACTTCCGAGTGGAGAAAAACCAACATTTAATCGCTACAGAATACGGTGCACAAATTGATCCAATGGGGTTGCGGCTGGTCCTGAATGAGTATTATCGTCAATTCCGATTACCGTTGATTATTACTGAAAATGGATTAGGGACAGCGGATGTGTTGACTGAGGATGGAAAAATTCATGACCAATATCGAATTGATTATCTTCGCGATCACATCGCGGCTTGTTATGATGCGATTCAAGACGGAGTTGAATTATTCGGTTACTGTCCCTGGTCAGTGATGGATATATTAAGTTCCCATCAAGGCTTTAAGAAGCGTTATGGATTTATTTATGTAAATAGAGCGGATCACGATTTAAAGGATTTAAGACGAATTCCTAAGGATAGTTTTTATTGGTATCAAAACGTGATTCAAAATCACGGGCTGACAGATTAGAGAAAAGATAAGGCGGTGAGCCAATGCAGGTGCTAAAAGTGATGAATAATTCTCTCGTTTTAGCCTTAGATGAAGCAGGGACTGAATGCATTTTAATGGGAAAGGGCATTGGGTATAACAAAGCGATCGGTCATGAAATACAAGACGATGAAATCGAAAAGGTGTTTATTTTAACAGATAACAAAATGCTAACCAACTTTGTCCAATTGGCCAGCACCCTGGATGATACCTATATAAACTTGGTGAAAAAGATTATCGAACATGCCGCTACCAGCTATCAAATAGAGGTAAAGGACTACCTCTATTTGTCTTTATCCGATCATATCTCATTTGTCGTAAAGCGTCTTAAGGAGGGAAACGTAGGTGAAAACTTCAATTATCCTGATGTGATGCTCTACCACAAAAATGAATATCGTATCGGCAGGTATGCAGTGGATTTAATAAACAAAGAGCTTCAAATTCAACTACCAGATAGTGAAGCCACAGCCATTGGACTTCATTTTGTTAACGCCAAGCTGGAATCCTCCTCCCATCAGAGAGATCAGAGTATTACCAAGCTGATGAATAATTTTGAAAAAATCGTTCAAAGAATCGTAGGCGGAAAAATAAACCGTGATACCTTTACTTATTCTCGCTTTTTGACTCATCTAAATTATTTCAGCGAACGAGTTTATGAAGGAAATCTCTTTCCAGATGAGGATAAAGAAGAGCTGTACCAAACATTAGCCGTAAAAATGACTAAAGAGGTAGCTATTATTAGAGCCTTTGAGATTTTTATCCATAAGGAATATGGGTTGAATATCACAAAACAAGAGAAAATATATTTACTCGTCCATCTCCATCGAATTGTGGAGGAACAGGAACGAGAGGTGTAATAAGAGTAGTTGAATTAACTAAATGGATTGTTTGGGAAAAATCGTTGATCAATTCTAGATCAGAGAAACAAATTAATCGTGGTCCAACTATCGGAAGTTGTAGTTGAATCACGATTTTCTGTATTTTTATAGTGAAACATTTCCGTCAAGTAAATGATCTTCCCCAACAAAGTCAGTTCATATTGCAAAGTTTTAGCTCTTGCAGGTTGGGCACTTAGGAAACGACAATCAAATGAAATACTAAAGATAATTCCATTCAGAATAATCTTAAATAAAATTATTCTGAATGGAATAAATATTACGCACTAGCGGATACTGTCTATCGTTTCTAGTTTTGCTATGTGTTCCTGACTTAAGTTCAGCTAAAGACCATGTACTATTACTAATAATAGTGCATGGTCTTTTGTTTTAAATAATGCGCTAATCATTCTGATGTTTCAATAAAAAGATAAACTCCTCAAAATTGTTTGATTTGGCCAAGAGATTAGCTTTTTCTTTATCCCATAAAATTTTTACAATCGTGTTGTAAATGTCCATAAATTTTTTCCTATCATCCTTTTGAACGGCAATCATTAGAACGATATTTATATTATTTTCTCCCCATTTTATACCCTCTTCATTTATTAATACACAAAACATTGTCTTTTTAGCATTCATCTCTATGGCATGGGGAATAGCGAAAGTATCGAAAAAACAAGTGGAAGACATCGTTTCTCTTCTAAAAACAGATTCAGTGAAATCAGCTTCAGCTAAACCAAAATCAATTATTTCTTGTGATAGAAATTTTATTGCTTCTTCTTTAGTTTGAATTTTAGAAGTCTTAAAAAAGAGCTTCTCGTGAAAGAATGAAGACAATAGCTTATTTTGGTAATTCAATTCTTTTTCTTTGATACATAATCGAATAGCGTTATCGACCTCAAGCTGATCCATAAGAGAGAAAAACGGAGAAACCGTAACAACTTTCTTACCGATAACATTTATCGGATTGGTTGAAATAATTAGATCCACTGTAGAATCAATACTGTTTTCTGGTGCTCCGTTATTTGTACTTCGTATTTCTATGTGATCCCCATGTGTTTCGTTAAGCTTTTTCATAATGTTATCACTGATACGATGGTAATCCTTTGTTAAAAGTAAAATTTTAATTAATCGAGTGTCCTCAGTAGAGTTTTCAATCAGAAAACCAATGTGGATACTGATATAGCCAATTTCTTCATCGGAAATGAAGATACCGTATTTTGAAGCAATTTTCTCTGATATGGAAATTGCTACTTCATAGATGAATGGGCAGTTCCTTTTCAAGTTATCTAAGACTTCATTGCTAACTAATTGTTTCGAAGAAGCCCGTTTTATTAGACCATCTATATGCAACGCAAAATTATAAAGAAATTGCTGGTAATTGATGTCCAAAAGATAATAATTGAATGTTTCTAGCAAAATATCATTTATTTCGCCAATAAAGTCTTGTGTGATCACTTCTAGCGAATATTCATCGCTTTCTTTCAGACTAATAGGTTTGATTTGTCCCATAATCAAAGTCGCGACGTAAATGATGTCATTTTCTTTGGGCTGAATATGCCAGTGATCAGCATATTGATTGCATATATCTAATGAAATTCGATATTCAACGGAGTCTGTGGTTACTAAAGAATCAGGAATCGTTTCTATGTAGGAATCCGTACGCATTCGATATAGTGCAAGAATGATGTTGATTAATAAATTTGAAGAATAATTTTTCTCAACAAAAAAATCATACTTATGGATTGCATTTAAGATAATCGATTTTGTTTTTGATAGATCAATTTCTCCGAAAAAAGAAGATAAGTTATCGATAGTATTAAAGGTGGGATCGACTTCATTCATGATTAGGCTGCTAATAAATCTACGTTTATTAAGCTCAGTTCCTGAAATATTGAGCAATCCTTTATGTCGGCTAATTCTCAAACAGAATTTTTCCAATTCATGATCGATTTCTCTTAGTTTATTTTCTAAAGTGGAGAGACTAATAAAAAACATGTCTGCTAGTTCTTCAATTCGAATACTTTTCTTACTAAAAAATAGTTTCTTCAATAGTTGATGATTTAAATCCTTTTCGTCCTCTTCAAATACAGTAAAAGATGGTAATAAGTTTGAATCAATAGAGTAGCCTTTATTACTTGACTTTATAAGAGACAGTTCTTTATTTATCAGAGAAATCTCCTTTTGAATGGTTCTTAATGACAGATCAAGAATGATAGCTAAAGATTTTCCTTTGACAGGAATTGTACTGTTTACAAGTTCAGCAATAATCCTTTTTTGTCTATTAGTAAAACTGTATTGTTCCAAAATAATCACCTCTTTTTATGTATTCAACTTTATTATATAACGGAGAACTTGAATAAGACAAAATTATAATTGCGGGGTACAACGCAAATTAATAAATTGCGGGGTGCTATGAAAAAACAGATTTGAATAGGTAAATTAAGCTAGCTATATTGGAATTAGAGAAAGGGGTTGCAGAAAATGGACAAAAGTGAAGTACAAAGTATCGCATTTCAATTAATCGGAAAAGCTGGAGAAGCTTATGATCATTTCTATAAGGCGATTGAGTGTAGCAAGCAGCAAGATTTTGATGGTGCTGAAGAGGAAATAAAACAAGGGAATGAAAAATTGAATGCAGCACATAAATCACAAACTAAATTACTAACGGCAGAAGCAAATGAAGAAGATATTGCGTTTAGTATTATTCTTATTCATGCCCAAGATCATTTGATGGGAACAATTATGTTTGAACGGATCGCTAAAGAATTTATTGAACTATATAGAGAAAGGGATGGAAACAAGAATGGCTAACAACTTTCTTTGGGGGAGCGCAACCGCAGCTTATCAATGTGAGGGAGCATGGAATGAAGATGGTAAAGGGTTATCCAATTGGGATGTGTTCTGTCATAGCGAAAAGAACAATGTGAATCCAGTTACTGGTGACATTGCCAGTGATCATTATCATCGATATGAAGAAGACATAAAAATGATGGCTGAAGGAGGCCAAAATGCTTATCGGTTTTCAATCGCTTGGACACGTATTATTCCTAATGGTACTGGTGAGATAAATCAAAAGGGGATTGATTTTTATAATCGGTTGATAGATACCTGTTTAAAGTATAAGATTGAACCTCTTGTCACACTCTACCACTATGATTTACCACAGACACTTTTTGAAAAAGGCGGTTGGGAGAATCGCGAGACAACAGATGCTTTTGAAGAATACGCAAAAGTTTGCTTTAGAGAATTTGGCGACCGAGTCAGCTATTGGATGACCATTAATGAACCAAATTATGATACCTTGTGTTCTTATGCTATTGGAAATTATCCGCCAAATGTGCAGGATTTAAATAGACGTTGGCATGCAATGTATCATTTAATGCTCGCAAGTGCAAAAGCCGTCAACGTTTATCGAAAAATGGATTTTACCGGAGAGATTGGATTAGTTTCAGACAGTTATTCGATTGAGGTACTTCATAATACTCCAGAATACTCTCAAGCTAAAGAAAATGCCGATTTATTTTTTAATCGAAGCGTCAATGATGTATGTGTATATGGTCAGTATCCTGAAATATTCATTCAAAAATTAGTTGATGATGGTGTGGATATTTCTTATATGATTGAAGAAGATAAGAACATTTTTCAGACAGGAACGGTTGATTTTCTTGGCATTAATGCATATGACAGGATTTTAGTAAAACCGTATACAGGCGGTGAGACGATTCTAACAAACAATAATACTGGAACAGGGGATGCTCCTAAAGCAGTAATCAAGGATTGGTTCGAGTTCGATGATGATCCTACAACGGAGAAAAATCCATGGGGAATGGAGATTTATCCTAAATCAATTTATGATCTCTTGCTAGAGTTAAAACAACTCTATCCAAAGACACCGATTATTATTACTGAAAATGGTGTTGGGCATTATGATAAATTAGTTGATGGAAAAATTGAAGACTCTTACAGAATTGATTATCTTAAAGGGTTTATTGACAATTTGCTGGAGGCAAAGGAAAAGGGTTGCGATGTTCGAGGCTATCTAGTCTGGTCGACAATGGATTTATACAGTTGGATCAATGGTTATGAAAAAAGATATGGGTTAGTGTATGTTGATTTTGATAACGAGAATCAAAGAATTCCAAAGGACAGCTATTATTGGTACAGAGACGTTATTAAAAATTATGAGGAGTGATAAAAATGGAGAGATTTAGTAATGTGATCGAAAAACATGTTGCGCCAGTGGCAAATAAAATTGCCCGACAAAAATATATTCAAGCACTACAAAGCACGTTTCTGTCACTGATTCCTTTTATGACAATTGGAAGTTTTGCTTTGATTATTATTTCGCCGGCTGCTGATTATACGACAATGGATGCAGGCTTATTAAGAACTTTTTTTCAAGGCTGGCAATCGTTGGCTGATTTTACAAACGTGCCATTAGGTCTGATTTACAATATTTCTATGGGCTGCATGTCTTTGTATGTAACTGCTGGGTTAGGGCTATTTTTAGCAAAGCACTATAAACTAAATAATTTCATTTCTGTTATATTAACGCTGATTTCATTTCTTATTATGAGTTGTGCAACTAAGGATGGAACGCTATCACTTCAATATTTTGATGGCAAAGGGTTATTTACTAGTATTTTGGTTTCTATTATTACTGTGGAGCTTTATCGATTTTTGACAAACAAGAAATTTGGACGCATTGAGCTAAGTGGCGGAGGAGTGCCGCCAGCATTGACTGATTCATTAGCAGCATTAGCACCTTCAGCGGTTATCTTGCTACTAATGGGGATTTTGAGTTCTATTACATTAAATTTAACTGGTGATGCTTTTCCAGGATTAATGACGTTAATTATGACCCCGCTTGTAAGCATGATTGATAGTGTTTGGGGTGTGCTTATTCTAGCAGTAATTGTCATGCTTTTATGGTGGTTTGGAATTCACGATACCGTTATAACAGGTCCGTTAACGCCATTTTTAGTAACCAATTTTACTACCAATTCAGCAGCATACGCAGCAGGAACAGCCGCAATCTCCTTACCATATATCTTAACAGAACCATTTTGGTGGACCTTTATGGCGATCGGAGGAAGTGGAGCAACATTAGGATTAGCCTTTTTAGCTTTGCGAAGTAAGTCGAAGCAAATTCGAACAGTTGGTAAATTGTGTATTATTCCATCGTTGTTCAATATTAATGAACCTCTAATATTTGGGTTACCACTAATGTTCAACCCTGTTATGATGTTTCCGTTTGTCTTTACAATGGCTTTTAATGGTGTTATCACTTACTTAGCGATGGACTTTCATATTATTGCTAGGACGTTTGCTGATCCAAGTTGGAATATGTTCGCACCTATTGGAGCAATCCTTTCTACAATGGATGTGAAGGCATTGTTCCTTGTAATTGGCTTGATAATAGTTGATCTATTCATTTATCTTCCGTTTTTCAAAATTTATGAAAAACAAAAAATGGAAGAAGAGCGACTTGAGGATGAGCTTCAAGAAAATAAAAATGTAGCATTGGAGGAATAAGAAATGAATATTGTATTAGTATGTAATGCGGGTATGAGTACTGGAATCATGCAGTTAAAGTTGCAGGAGGAAATAAAAAAAAGAAATATTGATGCAACCGTAAAAGCTGTCCCGATGGTTGAACTTGACGAAATTATTGAGGAAACAGATGCTATTCTACTTGCACCACAAATTAGATTTGCTGAAAATGATATTAAAAAATTGGTTCCAGAAAATGTACCAGTTGTAGTAATCTCAGCTCAGGATTTTGGTTTAATGAATGTAAAAAATGTTTTGGATGAATTAATGAAAAAAATTTAACTTGCTGTTTTTAGGACTGATAGGATGATTCTATCAGTCCTTTTTAAATGTTCTAATTGAGGTTCTTATGCTCCAAATAGCCAAACACCAATGCTTCGATCACTACATAAAACATTGAATTGGATTGCAAGGAATCTTCTGGAACATCTTTGAAGCGACTAGCATAAAGCCGGTAGTCAACTCTTTGAGATAACAAATTATCCGTATGACCAGTCAACGAGATCGTCTTTGCTCGTTTAAGGGATAAAAGATTCAATACGTCGGACAGATTATGGTTATTGCCGGTCAATGAAACAATAAAAATAAGGTCATTTTGTTTTAAGACATTAAAGAAATGTTTGAATTCATAAGATTCTTTATCGGCAGGGATAGATAGGACTGGTTTACCAATAAACAAGAAAAGCCGTTCCATCTCGATTGTCTGATTTTTTTGAGAAACACCAGTATAAATGACATATATTTTCTCACAATGGTCAATTAGATCATAAATCTCATTCCAATCTGTCTTCTTAAGATAATCCATTGTATCTGCTAAGGAACTTAGAATATTTGACTTGGAAGCAAAGGTCAATTTTTGCGGGATATTTTTATCGCCCCAAACAAAGAAACTTTTCAATTCAGTAAACCCTTTAAAGCCTAATTTTTGTGAGAGTCTGACAATTGAAGCTTTAGAAGATGCGGTTTTTTCCGCCAATTTCGTAATGGATAATGATTTTAATTCATCTTTGTGATTGGCGATGTAACGAGCGATGGTCTTTTCGGTGGGGCTTAAATAGTTGTAATGCTCGTTGATTAATTCCTCGATATTCATAATGAACTCCTTTGCTGTTTTGTCATTGGAACCAGTTTCAGAAGCTGGAACCATTTGGTTGCGTTTACATGATAGTATTTTTTTAAGGATCGATTCTTAAAAAAATATAGGAGGGATAGTGATTCTCTATTTAGAAAATGAACAGTGCAGCGTATCGATTTCATTACACGGTGCGGAATTAAAGAGCTTTAAAAATCAACTATCGGGATATGAATATGTATGGCAGGCTGATCCCGCGATTTGGAATCGCAGTGCGCCGTTTTTATTTCCCAATGTAGGTCGCCTAAAGTCGAATACTTATTTCTATCAAAACAAAAAATATCAGTTAGGTCAACATGGTTTTTTACGAGATGTTGAGTTTGAACTGAAACAAAAAACAAAGAATCAAGTTATTTTATTTTTTAAAAGTAATCAAGAGACCTTGAAAATCTATCCGTTTCATTTTGAGATTACGATTAGCTATACCCTAGAGGAAAGTAGCTTGACGATTGGTTTTACTGTTAAAAATACAGATAATAAGCGTATCTATTTTTCTTATGGGAATCATGCTGGATTTATGGCTCCGATCAATCCGGAATTAAAATTTGAAGATTATTATTTGGAAGTTTCACCAAAGAAGAGCCGAAAAAGAATTGTTTTGACGGATAACAAGGAAGCGGATTTGACGAACGCTTTTACAGAAGAGAAATTTCCGCTTCGATTAGATCATGAGCTTTTCAAACAGGATGCCTTGATTTATCAAATTGAGGGGCTAACTGAATTTACTTTAAAGTCAGATAGGGACCCAGCCAAATTATTTGTTTCTTTTAAGGATTTTGATTATGTGGGCATTTGGTCACCATATCCAACATTTGGAAATTTTATTTGTATTCAGCCGTGGTGCGGAATTGCGGATCGTGTTGGAACGGATCAGCAATTTGAGAACAAGTTCGGTAGTTATCAGCTACAAGAAAAAGAAAGCTTTAGCAGAGAATTTACGATTTCAATCTATTAGGAGGCAGCTTATAAATGGTAAAAATTGCAACGATTGGCGGGGGCAGCAGCTATACGCCAGAGCTTATGGAAGGTTTCATCAAGCGGTATGATGAACTTCCTGTCAAAGAAATTTGGTTTGTTGATATTGAAGAAGGGAAGGAAAAACTAGAAATCATCGGAGCGATGGCACGACGAATGTGGGATGCCTCACCATATGATGTAAAAATATTTACAACCTTGGATCGTTCAGAGGCGTTGAAGAATGCGGATTTTGTTACGACTCAGCTGCGTGTTGGATTTTTAAACGCTCGGATCAAAGATGAACGAATTCCTTCTTATTACGGCATGCTGGGACAAGAAACAAATGGTGCCGGCGGAATCTTAAAAGCCTTTCGAACAATTCCGGTCATTCTGGATATTGTCGAGGATATGAAGCGCTATTGTCCGGATGCTTGGTTGATCAATTTTACGAATCCTAGCGGCATGGTGACCGAGGCAGTCGTTCGTTATGGAAGATGGGAAAAAGTCATTGGATTGTGCAATATTCCAGTAATCGCAACGATGGAGGAGCCAGCGTTGATCGGTAAAACACAAGCAGATCTGGTGTATCGTTTTGCTGGCTTGAATCATTTTCATTGGCATCGGGTGTTTGATAATACTGGCAAAAATGTTACAAAACAAATTTTAAAGGAAATGACGTTACAGGATGCTGGACTGCCTAAAAATATTTTCAGTGTGCCATTTTTCGAAGAGCAATTAGAAAGTGTCGATATGATTCCTTGTGGCTATCATCGGTATTATTATCGAGAAGAAGAGATGCTGGCCCATTCATTAGAGGAATATCGCACAATTGGCACGCGTGGTGAACAGGTAAAAGAAACCGAAGCACAGTTATTTGAACTATATACGAATCCTGAGCTGGAACACAAACCAGAGCAATTGGCTAAACGAGGCGGAGCTTATTATTCGGATGCTGCGTGTGCTACAATTGCGGCTATTCACTCGAATGCACAGACGCAAATGGTAGTGTCTACGATCAATCATGGGGCCATCCCTGATCTGCCAGCAGAATGTGTAGTCGAAGTTTCTGCCAATATTGGTTCAACTGGGGCAATCACTCAAGCCTTTGGAACCTTTAATCCAGCAGAAAAAGGCTGGCTGCAGTTAATGAAAAATATGGAATTAGCGATTTGTGAGGCGGCGGTAACGGGAGATTATGGGTTGGCGTTGCAAGCATTTGCGATGAATCCATTGATTCCATCGGGAAAAACCGCGAAACGTGTATTGGATGAATTGCTGGTGGCGCATAAGAAGTATTTACCCCAATTTGGTCAAACCATTGCCAAGCTAGAGGAGCAGGGAATTGAAATTAAAGACGAAAGATCTCAGGAGTTAACAATAAATGAACGATAGAAAGGATGGAAGCAATGAGTAAAAAAGGTGAAAGTGTTGTTTTTGCCACGATTCAAAAAGTTGGACGTTCTTTTTTCCTACCCGTATCAATTCTGCCAATTGCCGGATTGTTATTAGGTGTGGGGGCTTCATTGACCAACCAAGGAACGATTGAAGCCTACAAGCTGGAAGGACTATTGGGTAATGGCACGCCTTTACATGTGCTATTCTCAATTTTCTCACAAGTGGGAACAGTTATTTTTGGAAATTTACCAATTATCTTTGCTATCTCTGTCGCGATCGGCATGGCAAAGCAAGAAAAAGCAGTAGCAGCTTTATCTGCGGCGATTTCCTTTTTCGTGATGCATACCACGATTAATGCTCTGCTTCAGGCAGATGGCAGTATTTTACCAGATGGATCATTTGGTAAGGGTGTGTTAGACGGAGCATTGACAAGTGTGGTCGGCATCACATCGTTAGAAATGGGTGTATTTGGCGGGATTGTCGTTGGATTAGGTGTTTCTGCCTTGCACAATCGTTTTTATAAACAACAATTACCAAGTGCATTATCATTTTTTGCAGGCGTTCGATTTGTACCGATTATTTCTGTACTGGTGTACATTTTTGTCGGCATCGCTTTTTATTTTGTATGGCCATTGATTCAATCAGTTATTTTTTCTGCTGGCGGTCTAGTAATGAAGTCGGGCTATTTCGGAACCTTTATTTTTGGATTTATGGAACGGGCATTGATTCCCTTTGGTTTGCATCATGTTTTCTATATCCCTTTCTGGCAGACTGGATTGGGTGGGACAGCAATTATCGATGGCGTGACGGTTGCAGGAGCGCAAAATATTTATTTCGCGGAACTTGCCTCAGCAAGTACTACTCGTTTTAGTGTTGAAGCATGTCGTTTCATGACTGGTAAATATCCATTTATGATGGCAGGCTTGCCAGCGGCAGCTTATGCTATGTATAAAACAGCGAAACCAGAGAAACGCAAATTAGTGGGCGGCTTACTTTTTTCAGCCGCATTGACGTCCTTCTTAACAGGGATTACGGAGCCAATTGAGTTTACTTTCTTATTCATCGCACCGTTCCTATTCTTATTACATTGCGGACTTGCTGGCTTGTCCTTTGTGTTGATGCATGTATTGAAAATTTGTATTGGAACGACGTTTTCTTGCGGATTGATTGATTTTCTTTTATACGGTCCATTGCAAGGCAATGCCAAAACCAATTGGGTGATGATTATTCCAGTATTTATCGCCTATGCAGTCTTGTATTTCTTTGTCTTCAAGTACCTTATTCAGAGATTCAATATTCCTACTCCTGGTCGAGAGGAAGGAGAAGCGAAGCTTTATACTAAAGATGATTTTCAAAAGAAAAAAGCGGGCGATGCTTCTGATGATGAATTGTCGAGTGTTATTTTGAAAGCCATTGGCGGGACCGAAAATCTGGTAGATATTGATGCCTGTGCCACAAGATTAAGACTAACGGTAGAAGACCCTGAGACAGTAGATGATGAGCTATTGAAGCAGCATGGTGCAAAGGGAATTATCAAAAAAGGCAGCGGCGTGCAGATTATCTATGGCCCACAGGTGAGTATCATTAAAAGCAATTTTGAGGAATATTTAGAAGGCTTATCGAGCTAGAACTTGTGATAAATAGTCGTGTATTGTTTATGCGGCTATTTATTATTTTAATTATAAAAAAGTATAAAGTTTCACATGAATAAATCGCTTTACAGCAGGTATATTCGTGTCCGGCTTCACGAACTAGCTTTTTCGACAATAAGCAAAAATATTTCGAAATTTGAGAAGCAATTTAGAAATATTTTGGTCTTATTGCTCAAAAGCTGAACGAGTTCACGAAGCCTTTCTTAATTAAAACAAAATGAAAACGGTTGTTGACAAGCAAAAAAATGGATGCTATTATCAATGCATAAATATGAATAGGATTGTTACTTCTTCCGAAGGCATAACCTACAAAGATGGCTTGTTATCTGTTTTTATGGTTTGTTTTGGGATTTTTTTGTGTCCCATATGATAAAGTGAGGAATGTGATAGAATGTTTTCGATTTTTAAGAAGAAAGAAGCGAATCAAACGAGCGTATTGTTTTCACCAGTTAGTGGAAAAGCGGTGGATTTATCTGAAGTTCCCGATCAGGTATTTGCTAGTAAAATGATGGGCGAGGGGATTGCTTTTGACTTTGATGGTGAAGTAGTCGCCGCTCCTTGTGATTCAAAAGTGATGTTAGTTGCCAATACCTTGCACGCAGTAGGGTTAGTGATGGATAATGGCGCAGAAATTTTGATTCATATCGGGCTAGATACCACAGAGCTAAATGGCGAAGGCTTTAAAGCACTAGTATCTCCAGGAGAGAAAGTTAAAAAAGGCCAGCCATTGATCTCATTTGATAGAGCGTTTATTAAGGGAAAAGGCTATAGTCTGGTGACGCCGATGGTTGTTACGAATAGCAGTGAATTTGCTGTAGAAGTACTTGATGACTTGGATAATGTGGAAGAGAAGAATACTCCAGTAATTAAGTTTGGATAAAGATGGAGGCGATTAATTATGTTGGTAATTAAAAAAATAAATAACAATACTGCCATCTGTAAAGATAGTAATCAACGTGAGTTAATCGCCTTTGGAAAAGGAATCGGCTTTCCAGAGATTCCGTATGAACTAACAGATTTAAGCATTATTAATCGAACGTATTACGGTGTTGATAATAATTATCTGAGTTTAATTTCTTCGGTTCCAGAGGAAATTTTTGACCTGTCGGCAGAAATTGTCGATCTGGCTATTACGAAAATATCTTCTGAAATGAGTCCGAACATTGTTTTTACTTTGGCGGATCATATCAATTTTGCGATTGAAAGAATCAGAAAAAATATCAATATTACAAATCCATTGCAATATGAAGTTCAGCATATGTATGAGACAGAGTATGAGATCGGATTACAGGCTATCCAGCTAATGAAAAAACGATTAGGTATCTTTTTTTCAAAAGCAGAGGCCACTAATATTGCATTGCATCTTATTAACGCACAAGAGAAATTAAACACCACTTCAGCGCAAATGAATAGTGATGAAATCATCAATGAGATTACAGAGTTAATCGGACAAACGTTTAATATGTATATTGATAAGAACAGTTTTAATTACTCAAGATTCGTGTCTCACATGCATTATTTGTTGAAGCGAAAAGAAGCTGAGCAAACGATCAATACCTTAAATAAAAAGATGTTTGAATCAATGATTGATGAGTATCCAAAGACTTACGAATGTGTAAAGAAAATCAGTCAGTATTTGAAGGACAGCATTGATTGGGTGCTTAGTCAGGAAGAAGAGCTTTATTTAATGCTGCATGTCAATCGACTGTGTCTAAGAGAAGATCTGGAACAATAGAATAATTTGTGACTGTAAGGATTGTTACGAGCTACTCGGCATAACCCACCACAAAAACATGTTGATTATGTTTTTTTGTGGTGGGTATTTTTGACCACTATACAGAAAGTATAAAATTTTCACATAAATAAATCGCTTTACAGCAGGCATATCTATGTCCGGCTTCATGAACTAGCTTTTTCGGCAATAAGCAAAAATATTTCGAAATTTGAGAAGCAATTTAGAAATATTTTGGTCTTATTGCTCAAAAGCTGAGCGAGTTCGCGAAGCCTTTCTTATAAAAAGAAAAGGAGTTTTATAAATGGGTAAATATGATGAATTAGCAGATAGTATCGTTGAATTAATTGGCGGAAAGGATAATGTGAGCTTTTTTACTCACTGTGTAACCCGCTTACGCTTTAATTTGAAAGATCAAAGTGTGGTGGATTTGAAGCAGATCGAGCAATTGAAGGGAGTTATTGGCGCACAATGGTCAAATGGTCAGTTACAGATCATTATTGGACAAACAGTCGGCGATGCCTATAAAGCAGTCGCAGAGCGGACAGGGCTAGGCGCGCAAGAAGGTTCAACAACAGGAAGTGTAGAGGAAAAGAAAAAATTTCATCCAAGCATGTTACTAGACGCGATTACCGGCTGCTTGACCCCGTTGATTCCCGTAATGATCACTGCCGGGATGTTGAAGGTCATCATTCTTTTAGGTGAAATGTCTGGCATTTTACAAACAGATAGTTCCTCGCATTTGATTTTGAGTTTTGTCGCCGATTCTGGCTTTTACTTCTTACCAGTATTTATTGGAGCCACTGCGGCTAGAAAATTTGGCGCAAATATGGGGTTGGGAATGATGATGGGAGCTACCCTGCTTCATCCGAATTTCATGCAGGCAATCGCTGACGGAAATGCATTAAATCTTTTTGGGTTACCCGTGTATCCGGCGAGCTATGCTAGCTCGATTTTTCCAGCAATTTTGACGATTTTTGTGATGTCCAAGGTAGAAAAATTTTTTGGTAAGTATTCACCAGCAGCACTCCGTTCATTATTGCAGCCGTTGCTCACGATTATTGTAATGATTCCGTTGTCGTTAGTCGTGCTGAGTCCTGCTGGGGCGATCATTGGGGAATACTTCGCAAAAGTGATGACTTGGTTGTATGAAACAACAGGATTCTTAGGTATTGGTGTGTTGACCAGTATCTTGCCTTTCGTGATTATGACCGGAATGCATTTAGCGTTAAATCCAGGATCATTCCAGATGCTTGCAACGCTTGGCTATGATTCGATCGTGATGCCGACAATGGTTCTTTCAAATCTAAATCAAGGTGCAGCTGCTTTAGCTGTTGCTCTAAAAACAAAAAATAAAGAAGTTCGATCGTTGGCTATTTCCAGCGCGATTACCGTCATTGTCGGAGGTGTCAGTGAACCGGTCATGTTCGGGATAAACCTGAAATATAAACGACCAATGATCGCAGCAATGATTGGCAGCTTCTGCGGTGGCTGTGTAGCCGGATTATTTAAGGCACATGCCTATGCTTTTGCTTCAATGGGCGTTTTCGGGTTCCCAGCATTTATTGGTGAAGGAAGTTTTTCAGCACTTTACGCAATATTAGCCGGTGTTGCAGTGGGAATGATCGTAACTTTTGTCACTGGATTATTTATTATTAAAACAGAGGAGCTAGTATAATGACAGGATTTCCTGAGAATTTTTTATGGGGCGGAGCAACTGCCGCCAATCAATGTGAAGGAGCATGGAACGAGGACGGACGCGGATTGGCAAATGTTGATCTTGCTCCTACAGGAAGCGATCGCCGCGCCGTGTTAACTGGAGAAAAAAAGATGTTAACCTTTGATGATGAGCATTACTATCCAGCAAAAGAGGGGATTGATATGTATCATCGTTACAAAGAGGATATCCGTCTTTTTGGAGAAATGGGCTTTAAGGTTTATCGCATGAGTATCGCTTGGACAAGGATTTTTCCAATGGGTGACGAAGAAGAGCCAAATGAAAAAGGACTTCAGTTTTACGAAGATCTATTTAACGAATGTCATAAATACGGTATTGAACCATTAGTCACTATCTCTCATTTTGACTGTCCTATGCATTTGGTAAACACTTATGGTGGCTGGAAGAGCCGAAAGATGATTGGTTTCTTTGAAAAGTACAGTCGTGTTCTTTTTGAACGCTTCAAGGACTTGGTGAAATACTGGCTGACCTTCAATGAGATTAATATGATTCTGCACGCACCTTTTATGGGAGCAGGAGTGTATTTTGAAGCGGACGATAATCGTGAGAAGATCAAGTATCAAGCAGCTCATCATGAATTGGTAGCAAGTGCCTTAGTGACTAAGATCGCCCATGAGATCAATCCTGATTTTCAAATTGGCTGTATGTTAGCCGGTGGTGATACCTATCCTATGACGTGTGACCCTAAGGATGTTTGGCAGGCCAAGCTGGAGGATCGCAATAATTACTTTTTTACAGATGTTCATGTCCGCGGCTATTATCCCGCATATGCAGTGAAGGAATTAGAGCGAAAAGGGTTATTCCCAGAGACTCAACCAGAAGATTTTCAGTTATTAAAAGCCTATCCAGTTGATTTTATTTCCTTTTCTTATTACGCTAGCCGATGTGCCAGCGCAGATCCAGAAATCAGCAAGCTGACGGATGGAAATGTTGTAGCATCATTAAAAAATCCTTATTTGGAAGCCAGTGAATGGGGCTGGCAGATTGATCCATTAGGCTTTCGAATTACATTGAATACATTATATGATCGCTACCAAAAGCCGTTATTTGTTGTTGAAAACGGATTAGGAGCGGTGGATAAACCAGATGAGAGTGGTTATGTCGAGGATGAGTATCGAATCGCCTATTTACGCTCGCATATTCAAGCGATGAAGGACGCAGTAACCTTAGATGGTATCGATTTGCTAGGCTATACGACTTGGGGACCGATCGATTTAGTCTCTGCGGGAACTGGCGAAATGAGTAAACGCTATGGGTTTATTTATGTGGATCGTGATGACCAAGGAAAGGGATCGTTAAAACGCAGCAAGAAGAAATCATTTGACTGGTATAAGCAGGTGATAGCAAGTAATGGAGAAAATTTAAAATAACGAATTGCAAATCAGCATGTTGATAGAATGAAAACCCTTTTTTGTTATTTTAATTTTTTTCTGTTGACGACTCAAAAAAAGAATAGTAGTATTTTTCGTGAATTGAATAGTATTCTTCGGGGCAGGGTGTAATTCCCGACCGACGGTGACAAGGCGTGCCTTGAAGTCCGTGACCCGCATTTTTGCGGTTGATCCAGTGAGAATCTGGAACCGACAGTTAAAGTCTGGATGGGAGAAGAAAAACTTATCAGAAGTATGATGGGGAAGGTCTATCCTTTTTTCATTATAGTTTCTTTGAGTTTATCTGTTACGGCCTCGTGTATGTGCTTACACGAGGTCTTTTTTTTGGCAGTTTTTCTTCCTGCTTCAGCAGGTTAGAAAAATGCTATGCGTAACGGGAATAGAATTATTTTTCCCGTTTTTTGAAAAAAATAATACGATAAAGCGAAATAGCTGTTTGGAAAGGAGGAGTTGGTATGCATGAAACATTTATGCGGCTTGCGATCAAGGAAGCGTTAAAGGGCAAAGGAAAAACCTTTACGAACCCCGTAGTTGGCGCAGTGATTGTCAAAGATGATCAGGTGATCGCAAAAGGCGCGCACTTAGCTTATGGTCAGCCTCATGCTGAAAAAAATGCGCTGACATCCTGTGAAACTCCCGAAAAACTATTAAATTCAACACTCTATGTCACGCTGGAACCGTGTCATCACTATGGCAAGCAGCCGCCATGTACCCAAGCAATTCTAGAAAGTGGGATCAAACGGGTAGTCATCGGACAACTTGATCCGAATCCCCTCGTGGCAGGAAAGGGAAAACAGTATTTAGAGGAACAAGGGCTTGAGGTGATTACAGGGATCTTAGAGGAGGAGGTTCGAAGTCTGAATCGTCATTACAATTTTTATCATGAGCAGCAACGGCCGTTTATCACGTTGAAGCAGGCCATGACTTTAGATGGGAAAATTGCGTTAGCTGGTCAAAGAACACCCTTAACAGGAGAAGAAGCATGGAAACGAGTTCGTAAAGAACGGGGCGATTATCAAGCGATTTTGATTGGAAGTCAAACCGCTTTGATCGACAATCCAATCTTAGGGACGACCGACGAAGATAATTTTCCCCCTTACCGAGTGGTCTTGGATCGAAAAGGGGAAGTATTGGCCCATAAGGAATTCGCACTTTTTCAAGCTGACAGCAGTCCGGTGCTCATTTTCACCGAAAGGGATGACGAGATTCATCTGCCTGAGCATGTCGAAGTCATTCGAAATCAGGTTCTTTCCCTGTCATTTGTCGTGACAGAATTAACCAAAAGAAACATTCAATCCCTTTATGTTGAAGGCGGTGCTGCTATCCATGATGCCTTTTTAGCAAGTGGATATTGGGATGAGCTGGTTACCTATCTTGCACCGAAAATTATCGGCGGGAATGGCACAGCTAGTTTTACCGGCACACGCTTAGTGGAGCAGGTGACCGCACTAAGCGACATATCAATCGAACAATTGGGATCAGACGTTCGAATCGCCGGAAGGAGAGTGTAGCAGATGTTTACAGGACTTATTCAGGAAAAGGGCAAACTGACGCGTATCATTCCTCGCGGAAGAACCATTCTGTTAACCTGCCGAGCGTCAAAAAAACTACTAGCAGATTATAAAATTGGCGATAGTATGGCGATCAATGGTGTGTGCTTGACCGCCGTCAAAAAATCAGAGCAGGAATTTACGGTTGAAATTATGCCAGAAACGTATCAGCGAACGTCGTTTTCAAAGGCAAAAGTATCTGACGAAGTAAATTTGGAACGAGCATTAGCATTCAACGGTCGAATTGAAGGTCATTTTGTCGCTGGACACATCGACACAACGACCCGCTTAGTCGAAAAACGAGTGTTAGAAAATGCCTTGATTTTAACGTTTGACTACCCAAGAGAATTGACTGGTGAAATTATTTCTCAAGGCTCGATAGCGATTAATGGTGTAAGCCTGACCATAACAGAAGCCACGAATCGCCTGTTTTCTGTGAGCCTGATTCCCCACTCAAAGGATCAAACCAATTTGGGAAGTTTACAGCGAGGAGAATTGGTCAATATTGAAACGGATTTGTTAGGAAAATATGTCAAAGCCCAAAGAAAGGACACATCGTATGAATAGAGAAAAAATCGAAGCCGCCATTGAACAGTTAAAAAAGGGGCAACTTGTGATCGTAGCAGATGATGATGATCGTGAAGCAGAAGGAGATTTAGTAGGAATTGCAAATCTAGCGACTACTGAAACGGTCAACTTCATGACAAAACATGCTCGAGGATTGATCTGTGCACCAATCTCCGAAAAAGTAGCTCAACGATTGCAGCTTTCTGAGATGGTCGAAAGAAATACAGACAGCTTCGGGACAGCCTTTACCGTAAGTGTCGATCATCAGTCAACGACAACTGGGATTTCGGCTGGTGAACGAGCACAAACAATCAAAGCACTAGCCGATCCCCAGGCACAAGAAACAGATTTTAACAAACCGGGGCATATTTTCCCTCTGATTGGGAAAGCTGGAGGCGTACTTGTGCGAAGAGGACATACTGAAGCCGCGTTAGACTTGGCGAAAATGACGAATCAAAGTGAAGCGGCCTATATTTGTGAGATTTTAAATGACGATGGCTCTATGGCCCGCCGTCCACAGCTGGAAAAACTAGCAGAAGAATGGCAGCTGCCAATGATCACAGTGGAGGAATTAGCGAACTATCTGACTGCGACGGTACAAGGCAGGACGACGGTTCAGCTTCCAACTGAATACGGGTCCTTTGAATTAACATTGTTTGAGGATGGACAACAGCGAGAGCATTTGCTTCTTTCAAAGGGTGATATTTCAAACTCAGAACAGCCATTGTTGGTGCGGCTTCATTCGGAATGTCTAACCGGAGATGTCTTTGGATCTCATCGCTGTGATTGTGGTGAGCAGCTCCATGAAGCGATGCGCATGATTGAAGCAGAAGGAATCGGCGCGATTCTCTATTTGCGACAGGAAGGAAGAGGCATTGGCTTGAAGAATAAGCTGCGCGCCTACCAGCTTCAGGAACAAGGTCTAGATACCTATGAAGCCAATGTTGAGCTCGGTTTTGAACCCGATGAACGGGAGTATCAATTTGCTGCAGAAATATTAGCTTCTTATGGTATCAAGGAGATTCGCTTGTTAACCAATAATCCGGAGAAGGTGAAAGAACTAGAAGAACGAGGCATCCACGTTCACCAACGGGTTCCATTAGAAACAGCCCCTTTAAAGGAAAATAGTGCGTACTTAAAAACGAAAAAACAAAAATTTCATCATTTATTATCGATTTAAGAAAAGGAGAGAAAAAGAATGCCACAATTTGAAGGAACATTTGACGGCCAAGGAATCAAGGTAGGAATCGTTGTTGCACGCTTTAACGAATTTATTACCTCTAAACTATTAAGCGGAGCGATGGATAATTTGCTGCGGCATGGTGTAAAGGAAGAAGATATTGATGTCTATTGGGTACCAGGAGCCTTTGAGATTCCCTTTATCACAAAAAAATTAGTAGCAAGTGGAAAATACAGCGGGTTGATCACCTTAGGTGCAGTGATTCGCGGAGCCACCACCCATTATGAACTGGTTAGTAATGAAGTCGCAAAAGGGGTGGCCCATATCGGTCTAGAGTCAGAGATTCCTGTGATGTTTGGCGTATTGACCACAGAAACGATTGAGCAGGCTATCGAAAGAGCTGGGACCAAAGCCGGGAATAAAGGAGCGGAAGCAGCGCAGGGCTTGATTGAGATGGTGACGTTGAATCAAAAACTCTTTAGTTAACAGCACATAGTCATTTTGAACGAAAATCGTCCTTGTGGAACAATAGTAATAGGGGAGCGTAAATTCTTTAAAATGTAAGAAATATAATGTTGCTAAAAAACAGTCCTTTTTATTGATTTAAATTAATTAGTACCTATTCCACAGCTAGCATTACTTCGGACTAGCTGGATGAATCGCGAAATATAATTCCATTCAGAATAATCATAAACAGAATAATTCTAATCAGAATAAACTGTAAAAAACATGTTATACTGATCTTAAGGAAACGAGATAGATCAAACTCAGTTGACGTAGATTTCTACGGAATGAGATTGGAGGAATAGGGAAATGTTTGTAGGCAGGAAGAAAGAACTAGCTATTCTCGAAAAATTATACAAAAAATCCAGCTTTGAAATGGCCGTTGTCTATGGGAGAAGGCGGGTCGGGAAGACACGTCTTATCTCAGAATTTGCAAAGGGAAAGAAAACGATCTTTTTCTCGGCGAAAGAAGTGAATGATCGTTTAAATATCAATGGATTTTTACAAGCCGTTCAGGAACTTGTGGGGGAACATTTTTTACCTAATATTGATAATTGGGAAGATGCGTTTAATTATCTGTATGAAAAAACACGCGGTAGCAAAATTGTTTTGATTATTGATGAATATCCTTATGCAGCAAAGGCGAATAAGTCTTTAAATTCAATTCTTCAGCATTTTATTGACCACAAACTTGATCTTGATAGTAATATTTTTATGATTCTTTGTGGTTCGCAGGTGAGCTTTATGGAGGATGAGGTATTAGCAGAAAATAGTCCACTTTTTGGTCGAAAGACTACGCCTATTCATGTAGGAGAACTAGATTATATTGATGCCGCAAAATTCCTTGACAGCTACTCAAATGAAGACAAAGTGAAATTTTATTCCTGCATGGGAGGGATTCCGTACTATCTTTCTCAAGTAGATAAGACCCTATCCTTTGATGAGAACATGGAGGAGCTTTATTTCGATATTTATGGTGGTCTGTATTCAGATCCAATCATGGTATTGCATCAGGAGCTGCCAGAGCCTAAATTATATAATTCGGTTCTGCAAGCTATTGCCAGTGGGGCGAACACGCTTGAACAAATTCGGCAAGCAACATATATTGAAAAAAGTACATTGAGTAAGTACCTTAAAACACTAGTCAATATGCGGATTATTCAACGGAATTTGCCCTTCGATGTTGATCCGTTGAAGAGCAAAAATTCTCATTATACTTTAAAGGATAATGTCTATCGTTTTTGGTTTCGCTATGTCTTCACGAATCAAGAAGAGATCGAGCGTGGAAGAGGAAAAAGGCTGTATCAAAGAGAGATAAAAGAAACATTGAATGAGTTCATTGGTGCCCCTGCTTTTGAAGAAATCTCCATGAGCTATTTATATTTCTTAGATGAATTAGAAGAATTGCCCTTCTTTCCTAAACGTACAGGTTCATGGCGAGGGAAGAAGCAAAAAGGGGATTCTGATGAACGTGAATTTGATATTGTAATGGAGAATAAGAAAGAGCAAAAAATTTTGATTGGTGAATGCAAATGGCGCAATCAATTGAAGACGGTGAAAGAAATTCAAAAATTAATGAGCCATGCCTCCTATTTACCGGGATACGATGAGTATTACTTCTATTTTTTCTCAAAAGCGCCGTATCCAGAGCAAGCGCGTGAACTAGAAAAAATCCACGAAAACCTCGTATTAGTGACGATTGATGATTTGTTTGATGAGAAGATCGTTACGCTTCATTGAATGGGATGAATACAAGAGGTTGGTGATTTTTATAAGTCATCGTTGTTTCTTAGAATAGGTTGTTGCCTAGTATAGGAGACTCCAAAAGCTCCAGAAATTGACGAGTGTCCGTCGTTTCTGGAGCTTATAAGGTGAGTTCCGATGTTCACCAATTGTTTGATATAAACTAACACTTTAACTCTTTTTCTCCCATTTTTCAAATAAGATTCAACTTGAAAGCTTTACAAATTAAATTTCTTCGCCATTTGATGCAATCACTTGTTTATACCAATTGAAGCTCTTTTTCTTATATCGGTTGAACGTTCCATTTCCGAAATTGTCAGCATCTACATAAATGAAGCCATAGCGTTTGGAAATCTCTGAGGTAGACATACTAATAATATCAATCGGTCCCCAAACGGTATATCCGATTAAATCCACACCGTTTTTAATAGCCTTTCCCATTTCATTAATATGACTGCGTAAGTAATCAATTCTTTGAGTATCCTCAATCTCGGTAGTCCCATCAGAGTGCTCTTGAAGTCCGATACCGTTTTCTGCGACGAATAGTGGAAGTTGGTATCTATCATAAAGCTTTTCCAGCGTGATCCGAAGTCCGACTGGATCGATCTGCCATCCCCATTCGTTGCTTTCAAGATAAGGGTTCTTAACACCATTCACCAAGTTGCCTGTTGTGAGTTCAGTATCTTTATCAATTTTATGTTTAGAAAGAACAGTCATGTAATAGCTGAAGGAAAGGTAGTCGATAGTGTTTTCCTTCAGCAGCGTCTCATCTGTATCTTCCATAATAAGATTAATATCATTTTCTTTAAAGAAGGCTTTTATGTAGCTTGGATAATAACCTCTCACTAAGACATCAGAATAAAAAAGATTTTTCTGATCGTCCTTGATTGATTCCAGGACGTCAAGTGGATCACAGGACGCTGCGTATCCTTCTCGGCGCGCTAACATGCCACCCATTTGTGCATTTGGAGAAATATCTTTTAGTATTTTTTTAGCCATTGCACTGGCCATAAAAAGGTGGTGAATCACTTGGTATTTATCCGTTTTTTCGTCCTTTATATAGTCCGTTGGAACAGCGCCGCCTACATAAAAACTATGATCAATCACATTTATTTCATTAAAGGCCATCCAATACTTGACCGAATCTTTGAACTCAGATATGACTGTCTCACAATAATGAGAGAAAAACGTCAGCATTTTTCGATTGATCCAACCTCCATACTTCGTAGCAAGATATGCAGGTGTTTCATAGTGGGAAAGAGTAACGATTGGTTCAATATCATACTGTTTTAACGTTCGGAATACGCGATGATAAAAATCCAAACCGGCTTTGTTCGGCTCTTTTTCATCACCTTTAGGGAATATTCTTGACCAAGAAATAGACATCCTTAGCGCTTTAAACCCCATTTCAGCAAATAAAGCAATATCCTCTTCGTACCTCTCATAGAAATGAATGCCCCATCTCTTAGGATAAATATCCTTTTTATCGGCTAATCTTTTTTCTATTTCCTCAATTGATAATTCATCGAAAGCAGCATATTTAGCGTAATCTTGATTTTCATAGTATGGAGCAGTATCTGCTACCGATGACCCGCGCCCATCCTTGTTCCAAGAACCTTCTGATTGATTTGCGGCGATAGCCCCACCCCATAAAAAATGTTCAGGAAAAAAAGTATCTTTTGCCATATTTTTACCTCCTTATCGTTATTTTAATCTTAAGACAAGGGAATGTTATAATCAATGGAAATTGGGCTAGGGTGCAAATGTTGTCCCCTGTATAAAGCAGGGTGCATATTTTGTCCCCCGACAGAAATGAAAAGAAAGTATGCTGTTAGTATAAAGAAATTGTTCTTTATAGAAATCGTTTGTGTAACTTTCGACAAATAGTATGAAGGAGGAAAAATATGAATTACCAATCAGTTTCTCAGGCGTTACTGGATGTTATTAAGATCGAAAACATTCGTAACATCACACACTGCGCAACCAGACTCAGAGTGAATGTCAGAAATATCGACCAGATCGACACAGAAAAGGTTGAACAAATTGAAGGGGTCTTAGGTGTCGTCAAACAGGGTGATACGCTGCAAATTATTTTTGGCCCGAATGTCCAAGGAGTCTACGATACGTTTAATCAATTATATGAGTCAAAAATTTCTACAACTAAAAGTAAAGAAGAAGATTCTACCAAAAGTAAAGAAGGACCATTTTCTAGAGCGCTGAGCTTTTTAGCCGCCGCATTTTTACCTACGATGCCAATCGTGGTTGCTGTGGGACTAATATCTGCAATTCTTAATATTATCATTCTTGCGACTAGTTTATCAGCAGAGTCACCTACCTACGAATTGATCAATGCAATCGCATCTACGGGTTTCTTTTTCCTTCCGCTCTATGTCGGTTATGGAAGTGCGAAGCAACTGAATATCAATCCTGTTTACGGCATATTTTTAGGGGCGGTATTACTAAATGAAGGAATTAACGGAGTAGAAGGTCTGAGTCTTTTTGGTCTGCCCATTGTCGCAACCACGTATTCTTATACCGCGCTTCCGGTGTTATTGGGCGTGATTATAATGGCTCAAACGCATAAACTTATTTATAAAAGAATTCCAAGCTATTTTAAAGAGGTCTTGATTCCATTAATTGTCATTACAGTCGGAACACTTGCTACGTTGCTGTTAGTAGGACCTTTAGGAGTCATTTTAGGAAATTGGATGACTGCTGGATTTGTATTCATTCATGATAAAATTGGTTGGCTGGCTCTGGGATTAGTTGGTGCACTATTTGGCTTTACGGTACTTACTGGAACAAACAAAGCGCTGGTTCCGATCATGGTTACTTCTCTCGCTGCTCAAGGGTATGATACATTCCTTATTCCTGCGATGCTTGGTACCAATATCGCGATTGCTACGGCCACTTTGGCTGTCGCTTATCTTGAAAAAGATGCGACGAAAAAAGGGACACAGCTGTCAGCCGGAGTGACTGGACTTATGGGTATTTCAGAACCATCCTTATTCGGAGTGCTAATCAATGACAAACAGGCATTATACGGCTCGATGATCGGAGGAGCTATTGGAGGGGTAGTGGCAGGTATAACGAATTTGGCACAAAACTCAATTGTTTCAGGCTTACCCGGATTAGCAACAATGGTTATCTCGAAGGCTCCATATACGGGTCTATCGAATATGTACGCAGGCATTTTAGTCATTGTCGTATCAGGAGCTGCCGGTTTTCTGGCGACGATTTTCTTAAAAAGAAGAAAAATGAGTAAGGTATAAGCGATGACTAGTTAATTTCAAAATACAAAGAAGAAGCTGGATGAAAATGATCATTCAGCTTCTTTTTGCATATGTTTTACTTCCTTATCAATAGTTGCGTATTCATAGTATAAAAAGTCAAAGAACAAATTTGTCGCGTATCTTCTGTTTACGACCTCTTCCTTGACCGTTTCATTTGAAATTTGATCCGTAAAATTGTAAAGAGTGCTGTCTGTTAATCGGATAATGTCGGTAAAGACTGAGTGAGTATATTGATTATTCAAAGTAACAAGATAGATCGGACACGTCATTTCTTCCAGATCTGTAACAATCGAATGCGCCATGACACTGCTGGAGGATAGGACGATGACTACATCATTTTCTTCTATTTGTATGTCGCTATCCTTCTTGTAATTGATGATGATATCCCAAAAAGAGTTAAATCTCAAAAATTGCATTTGCATATCCTCTACCATTCGTGTTGTTGAAGTAGAGGTAAGCCAGTAAATATTTTTAGCATTATGCATGACTTTCGCCAATGTTCTAATTTTCTCAAGAATCTTAGAGTTATTATTCAAAAAGAATTTCTGAATCTCATTTATTTGCTGAATGTGTTCTTTTACGTAGTCTTTTCTATCTAGTTCCTTTTCAAACATACTGATATCGTATGGGATCGTAAACTCATTTTTGAAATCCAAAAAACTCTCATGATCCAGTTTTGAGAAAAAACGCCGAACAGTGGCTCTTGAGACGTGACAATCCGCAGAAACATCGTAAATATTGATGCTTTTTATATCATCAAATCGCTTCAGAAAATATTTTGATAGTATTTTCTCCGTTGAGTTTGTCGGCGATTCATTGTACAGCCTCAGTAATAGTAAAAACGTTCCATATCTTTCAACTGACATTTTATTTCCCTTTCCAAAAAGTATTCTGCTATCATTTTATCATTTATTTTTGTTTTTCTAAGAAATAAATGGGAGGAAAAACGAGCAGGTGGAAAGAGTGTTGTCATGTTACAAGAAGGGGAAATTATATCAGACCAACAACTGACGGATTTTGCACATTATTTATCATTCAAGCCATACTATATTTCCCCACGCAAAGACAACCCAATTACAAGTCCACTTCAGCACTTGCAATTGGATTCTCTTTTTTATTATACATTGTTCTCTTGATCATCCTTATCAGGCAAATCCCCGACATCCCGTTCAAACACTCGCAGCCATTTCTGCAGCCACGCGATCTTTAGTCCAAAGGCATGGGCATTTTCTAAGATCGAACCAATCTCGTACAGAATCAGAAGAGCGGTCCAAATCAAGGCGACATTAATAGGCAAATCGATGCCAACGACAGGTGCTAGTATGTCTAAAGCAGCGGCACAGATAATTGTTGAGAACGTGATGAACTTGGTAAACAGTCCGTAAAGATTGATAGAGGAGACCCACGTATGGCTTTTTAGTGCTTTGGCGTAGCCAGTAAAAAGGTCTAAGCCAACCATCGTCAAAAAGACACCCATGATTGGGACACTTCCGCCGAATAGATAGTTAACGAGTGTTCCTCCAGATAAAATTGATAAAACAGTCATTTCAATTCCCTTCTTTCAAATAGATTTAATCAACATCTGCGATTTAGCTCGCAGGTGTCATTTGTCCTACGCTAGATAGAATGGAGATTAGCGATTAAGTGCTTGATTCATGATTCGCTGGGTCGTCTTTATTCCGCTGTTTTCGCCTGAACATTCGTTGAAGCAGGCCTTTTTTGTTGTTTGCATCTTTTCTTGTTGGCTGTTTAGTCGATCGTTTGACAGGTGCGGCTACAGTTGCTGGATGTGCGACGGGTTCATTCGTTTCTAACGATAATTGTGTTTTACTAAATGGCACAATCGCCACAGGAATCTGGAGCGGCACGTGTTCGGATTTCTCCTGTTTTTCTGGTACTTCAAAACAGCCAACCTTTTCACAGGTCGCTTCATAAAACGGTTCAGTTTGATCCACATCAATCTCGTTTTTCAGGTCAAACAGCGTGGTTACCTTGGTAGAGACAAACTTTGCCGTGACAACAGAATCAAATAGTTTTACGCCATCTTGTTCAAAAAGGTCTAAGGTCGTTAATA
>PPYE01644023.1_pt1 | contig 41730 bp, 27 predicted proteins | sample 1559881 | NCBI WGS metagenome assembly PPYE01 (sample SAMN08240022, study PRJNA423297) | Human gut metagenome, whole genome shotgun sequencing project. | reverse complement strand
ATGACATGGAGGGGCTGCCCGATTACCAGGCGGCCTACGCGCGCAGCGCCTCCGAGGTCGCCGACTGGGAGCGCAAGGACGGTGCGATCGGCCTGCTGGAGACTGTTCGCCGCGTCCATCCGACGATCCTGATTGGAACGTCGACGGATCACGGCGCCTTCACGCAGGATGTCATCGAGTCTTTGAACGAGGGGTGCGACCGACCCATCGTCCTGCCCCTGTCGAATCCGACGGAGAAAATCGAGGCGATGCCGCAGGACATCATCGCCTGGTCTAAGGGGCAGGCACTGGTGGCCACTGGCATTCCGATCCTTCCCTTCGACTACGAGGGGACGACCTTCCACATCGGGCAGGGCAACAACTCGTTGCTGTATCCGGGCCTGGGGCTTGGAACGATTGTGTCCGGTGCCCCTCACGTGACCGATGCGATGATTCTGGCCGCCGCCGAGGCCGTGGCCAGTCAGGTGACATCGCACGAGCTGGGTGCGTCCCTCCTGCCGCCGGTGGACCACTTGCGTGCGTCGTCGGCGACTGTCGCGGTTGCTGTCGTTCGTCAGGCTATCGCAGATGGCCAGTGCGACATGGATCCGGGTGACGTCGTCGAGGCCGTTCGCCGCGCCATGTGGCAGCCGGTCTACCAGGACCTGGAGAGCTGAATTGTGAGAGCAAGGCCGCGCTGGTTGCCGAGGGGCAGCCGGCGCGGCTTCTTGCGAGACGGAACGTTTTCGCGGTTGTGCTTGTTGTGGGAGGCGGTGCACCCGATCCGTAGGCATTGCACCTCTTCTGATCGGGTGTATCGCGACGTAACAGGTGTATCCCGCCGTAACGGGTGCACGGTTGCCTGGTCTGGTTCGGTCGATGGCTTGTTGATAGGGCTAGGGGCGCACATTGCCGCGCGTGGGCTTGTTGCTAAGTGGTGTTACACCACTTAGCGGGGTATTACACCAGCTCGGAGGTGGTGTAATGCTCGCTAACTGGTGTAATGCTCCTTAACTGGTGCAGGGCTATCTGCTGCGGCTCGGTTGGACGCTTGTTGGAGCTACTACGGAGTAGCTCTTACCGCGACGGGGCTTGTTGGCCAGTGGCATTGCACTAGTTAGCGCAGCATTGCACTGGATAGTAGGCAGTGCAATGCTCTCCTATCTAGTGCATTGCTGCTGTATCTAGTGCATTGCTGCACGGCCGGGCCCTGTTGGGTGCCGACATGTGCAGTGTCAGTGAGGAAACCCGCGCGCAAGCTTGTTACCGATAAGGTGTTACACCCGATCGGGAAGATTTAACCCCTTCTGATCAGGTTGAATCTTCCCTAACGGGTTGAATGGTCCCGATCAGGTTGAAGCCTGTGCCCCCCAATGTGCCAACAGCGCAGTTCGGTCAGTCGGTGGGCTACATGCCGCCGCTGGCAGTGGTATCGGAGCTCGTACAACGCTGCTTTCATGCTTCTTCGCCTCACCCCCGCAACACAACGGGGGAGGGGCCCAAGCCCTGCGGCTCGGACCCCTCCTCATGTCGTATCAGTGCGACGCTTACAGTCTCACTCGCCGCCCTTGCGGCGGCGGATGCGCTTGCGGGCGCGGGGCGCGCGCTCGGAAGAAGAACCGGCAGAACCGGTGGAACCAGCAGAACCGGAATCGGGCCGCGGCGAGTGCTCGCCGCGGCCACGGCCACGCGTGCCGCGGTCGGAGCGGCCACCCTTGCCGGCGTTCAGCGTGCGATCGCCGTCCTGGGCACCGCGACGCGAGCCGCGCGAACGCGACCCGTCGGAAGAAGCGCCACGCGACGAACGCCCGCGGCCACCACGCGAGCCACCACGCGAGCCACCACGCGAGCCGCCACGGCCTCGTCCCTCGGAGCGGGGAGCGGAGCCGCCCAGGTCTTCGAGGACCTCGGCGTCCAGGCCGGCGCGCGTGCGCTTGGCGCGCGGCAGACGACCCGTCGTGCCCTCCGGGATGTCCAGGTCGGTGAACAGGTGGGGGGAGGTGTGGTAGGTCTCGAGCGGATCCGGCACGCCCAGGCCCAGGGCCTTGGAGATGAGCGACCAGCGCGGCGTGTCATCCCAGTCGACGAAGGTGACGGCCGTTCCCGAGTTGCCCGCGCGGCCCGTGCGGCCGATGCGGTGGATGTAGATCTTCTCGTCTTCGGGGCACTGGTAGTTGATGACGTGCGTGACGTCGTCGACGTCGATGCCTCGCGCGGCGACGTCGGTGGCGACCAGGACGTCGACCTTGCCGTTACGGAAGGCGCGCAGCGCCTGCTCGCGAGCGCCCTGGCCCAGGTCGCCGTGCAGCGAACCAACCGCGAAGCCGCGGGCGGTCAGGTCCTCGCCCAGGCGGGCGGCGGTGCGCTTGGTGCGGCAGAAGATGACGGTACGGCCGCGACCCTCCGCCTGGAGGATGCGGGCGACGACTTCGACCTTGTTCATGGCGTGAACGCGGTAGATGACCTGCTTGACCGTGTTGACGGTCTGGTTCTGGTCGTCGGGGTCCTGCGCGCGGATGTGGGTCGGCTGGACCATGAAGCGGCGGGCGAGGGCCACGACGGGGCCGGGCATGGTCGCGGAGAACAGCATGGTGTGGCGGTTCTCGGGGACGCGGCTGAGCAGCGTCTCGACGTCGGGCAGGAAGCCCAGGTCGAGCATCTCGTCGGCCTCGTCGAGAACGACGGTTTCAACGCCGGACAGGTGCAGGTGGCCCTTGCGCAGCAGGTCGATGAGGCGGCCGGGCGTGCCCACGACGATGTCGGCGCCACGCTCGAGGGCCTCGATCTGGGGCTCGAAGGCGACGCCGCCGTAGATTTCGACGATGCGGGTCGACAGGTACTTGGCGGCCTCGCGCAGGTCCTGGGCGACCTGCTTGGTGAGCTCGCGGGTCGGCAGAATGATGAGTGCCTGCGGCTTGTTCGGGTTGAGCAGGTCCTCGTAGCCCTCTTCGTCGGGCGCGATGACGTCCTCGAGGACGGGGATGCCGAAGCCGAGGGTCTTGCCGGTGCCGGTCTTGGCCTGGCCGATGATGTCGTGGCGGTCCAGCGCGGGGCCAAGCGTCAGGGCCTGGATCGGGAAGGGGTGCGTGATGCCCTTGTCTTCGAGGGCGTCGACGATCGGGTCGGTGACGCCGAAGTCCGCGAAAGACTTCTTGTCGAGGTCCTCGCCCTTGCCGGTGATGTCCGGGGTGGCCTCTTCGACCTCGGGGGCCGCGGGCTTGATGTTGCCGAGGCGGACGACGCCTGCGGAGTATTCGACGGACGAGGCCGGGGCGGCCTTCTCGGTGGTGTCAACGTCGGTGGTGGGCACAGTTGCCTCAGTGCTCGTGTTGGTCACGATCTACCTTGTCTCCCGGGCTTTTCCGGGGTCGGGGTCGGTGCCGATCGCGCATTATCTGGCGCGGGGAAACTCGTCCGCGCGTACGTGTTATGTCTCAAGAATGCGACCGGTCTTCCGGTGGTCACCTTTCAGTGTAATGGTGTGTGAGGAGTTCGCGGGGGAGGGGCTGGTCACAGAGACAGGCACTAATCGGGAAGAACAGGGTCCCATGCGGCGGGCCTTGGAGCTTGTCAGGCACTATGCTGGAGTCATGGCACACGAGTTTGATTCCGTCCCCGCCGACGACGCCGAAGTCCTTGGTATTCTCGCCTATTCGTCGCTCGCGTTTATGACGCGTCTGGCGAAGGATGGCGAGCAGGCTCCCACGTTCGAGGCTCACGTGGAGCATGCGCGCATGGCGGCGCGCTGCTTCAAGCTCTACCAGCAGCTGGAGGTGTGGAGTGAGCACCGCGGCTTTGACCTGCTGGCGGCCGCTGACGCGTTCTCGGGCGCGTACGACGACCTGGATGCGCGTACGCGTCCCACCACGTTCGCGGAGCGCGCCGTCAAGACGTTCATTACCCGCGGCATGCTGGGTGACATGCTGATCCGCGTCGCGCAGGTGCACGGCCTGTTCGAGGGGATCGAGGACGTGTGGCCCTTCGAGCAGGGGCACTGGGTACGCGCGCACCTGGGTCCGCAGATCGAGGCTGACGAGCAGCTGTCGGCGCGTCTGTCCCTGTGGGGTCGCCGCGTGGCGGGTGAGGCTCTCGGCCTCGTGCGCGCGACGCTGTTCACCTACCCGTCGCTGGCTGTGACCCCGGAGAACGTCGATGAGATCACGGAGTACGTGATCAAGCGCCACGGGGAGCGCATGAAGGACATTCACCTGAAGGCCTGAGGCCACAGGGTATAGACGAGGCCGGGGTTCCTCGGGCGGTTCCTGTCCGCTCGGGTTCCCCGGCCTCGTTTGTCTGGGCGCGAATCAGTGGATCGCGAAGCCGACGCGACGCTCGGTCTTGGCGGCGATCTGCACGTATGCGAGGGCGTGGGCGGGCACGAGGGTGCGCTGGCCCTTGGTGTCGGTGAGGTCGAGGACGCCGTGGGCGGAGGCAAGGGCCTCGTTGACCTTGGCCATGAGCTCGTTTTCATCATATGTGCCGCAGATGTGGGTGGGGTCTGCGAGTATTGCGTTATGAGCGAAATTCAGGTCAGGTTGCGCAGCCGCAGCGCCGATTGGTGGCGTCTGCCGGAGCTGAACGCGAACCAGCGCGCGGTCGTGGAGGCGGCGCGCTCGGGCGACGTGATCGCGCGCGGAGCGCCGTCGTCGGGCCGCTCGACGTGTGCCCTGGCGGTGTTCGAGCAGGCGGCCTCCCGGGGCCGCTCCGCCCTGATTCTCGCCCCTGATCGCACGCGCGCCGACGTGCTGACTCCGCGTGCGCAGGCGCTTGGCCCGGATTCGGTGCGCCCGGTGCGTACCCCCGCCTCTTTCGCCTATCAGGTGGTGGCCACGTGGCGTACCCAGCGTGACGTGCCGTTGGAGGGCGTGGAGCTGGTGACGGGCGCGGCTCAGGATCAGATGCTCGCCGAGGCCCTGGAGTCCGTGGATGCCCCGTGGCCCGAGGACATTGGACCGCAGATGCGCGCGATGCCGGCGTTCCGCGCGGAGCTGCGTAACCTCGTGGCCCGCGCGGGCGAGGCTGGGATGGGCGCGTCCGAATTATCCGAGGCCGGGGCCCGGTTCGACCGCCCGGAATGGCAGGGCGCGGGCGCGATTCTCGCGGCGCTGGAGGAGGGCCCCGAGCGCTCCCCGGAGTATCCGCGCACCCTGCGCGTGGACTTGTCGCGCATCCAGGCGCTCGCGGCCGACCTGATCGATGCGTGGGAGCAGGACGCGCCCTCGCGCGGCGTGCAGGCGCCCTGCCCGGTGCCCGACGTGGTGATCGTCGATGACCTGCAGGATTGCACGCCTTCGACGCTGAGGCTGCTGGAAGCCTGCCGAGACGCGGGTGCCCGCATCGTTGCTTTCTCGGATTCCGATGTGGCTGTGGCCGGGTATCGCGGCGGCGAGCCGCACCTGGACCGCAGGCTCGCATCCGTCCTCGGTGTCGAGATCGCGGAGTTGGGCCAGGTCTACGACATGTCCCGCGCCGTGCGCGAGTTGGCGCGCCAGGCGTGCGCGCGCATCGCCCAGTCCGGCTCGCCCGCCCGGCGCGAGGTCGCAGTTGGTGACGATGCTCCGGACGGACACCTCGTGACACACCTGGGTGCCACGCCCTCGCAGATGGGTGCCCTCATCGCGCGCGCGCTCAGGTCTCACCACCTGCACGACGGCATCGAGTTTTCGGATCAGGTCGTCATCGTGCGCAGCTCCTCGATGGTTGCCGAAACCAGCCGCTACCTGGCGCGTGGTGGCGTGCCCGTCGCGGGCGGCGGCCGAGCCTTCGACTTCGCGACCCAGCCGACGACGCGCCTGCTCCTGGACCTGGTGACCATGCCGACGGGGCAGAGCGACACGGACGTGGCCGTGCGCCGAGAGCTCGCCGAGCGCCTCCTGCCGTCGCCCCTCGTGCGCGCCGACGCCCTCACCGTCCACCGGCTGCTGCGCCGACTGAACGCCGCGCGCGCCCAGGCCGCCGAGGAGGCTGGCGACGAGGCCGCGCTGATCCCGCTGACGGCTGCCGACCTCGTCAGTGATCCGCATACGTGGAGGCCTGCCCTGGAGCAGGCCCAGCAGGCGGGCGGCAAACGCTCCCGCGCAGCCGCACTGCTCGCGCGGCCCCTCGAGACCGCCGCGCGCCTGTGGGAGCTGGGGATGAGCGGCAGCGCGCGCCCCCAGGAGCGCCTGTGGTCCCTGTGGGAGGCGTCCGGGGTGGCAGGCGAGTGGCGCTCGAGGGCCATCGCGTCGGACGAATCGTCGGGCTGGTACGACGATCAGCTGGACGCCGTCGTGGCGCTCCTGCGCGTCGCGGACGTGTGGGAGCAGCGCAACCCCGCCGGCTCTGCCGTGGGTTTCGCGTCCGAGCTGCTTGCCGGTTCGGTCCCCATCGACACGATCTCGCGCGTGGGCGTGCGCCCGGGCGGCGTCGAGGTTCTCACCCCCGCGCAGGCGATGGGGCGCCACTGGCAGGTCGTCGTCCTCGCCGGCCTGCAGGACGGGGCCTGGCCGAACCTGCGCCTGCGCGACCGGATCCTGCGCGCCGACCTCCTCGCGGACGTGGGCGCGGGCCGCGTCGCCGTGGGCGAGGATGGGCGCGAGGAACTCATCGACTCGACGCGCCAGGCCAGGCGCTCGGTGCTGGACGACGAGTATCGCCTCTTCGTCGCGGCCGTGACGCGGTCGCGCAGCATCGTGCACGCCGGCGCGGTGCGCTCGGAGGACGCGGCCCCCTCGGTGTTTTTCGACCTGGTGGCGCGCCTGGCGGGCACGCACAGGGAAAACGACATCGTCCCGGTGGATCCGGTCGAGGCACCGCTGTCCCTGTCCGGACACATCGCGGATCTGCGGGCGCGCGCGGCCAACCCTGACGATCCGGCTGACGCCCAGCTTGCCGCCACGCTCCTGGCCCTCATGGCGCGCGAGGGCATCGCTTCCGCGCAGCCGCACCGGTGGCTGGGTGCCGGCGGCACGCCGACCAGCGCGCAGGACTACCGCGGGCAGATCGTCCTGTCGCCGTCGCAATTCGAACGCGCGCTGGCATGCCCGCTGCGCTGGTTCCTCACCACGATCGGGGCCGACGCACCGTCGAACGCGGCCGCCAGCCTCGGCACGCTCGTCCACGCGGTCGCCGAGGAGTATCCGCACGGGACCCCCGAGGAACTCACCGCGGCGCTGGAGGCTCGTATCGAGGAGCTGGGCTACAACCTGGACACATGGGCGGGGCGCGTCGCCGACCGGCACGCGCGCGACATCGTGAACAACCTGGCGTCCTACGTCGTCGGCGTTCCCGGTGATGTCACGGTGGAACAGACGGTATCCGCTGAGGTCGAGGGCGTGACCATCCGAGGCCGTATGGACCGGCTCGAGCAGGTGGACGAGGGCGTGCGCGTGACTGACCTGAAGACCGGTAAGAGCGGTTACACGAAGGCCAGCGTCCGGGAGAACCCCCAGCTGGCCGCCTACCAGATGGCTCTGCTCGCCTCGGGAGAAAAGGTCGCGGGGGCGCGCATCGCGCTGCTCGGCGGTTCCAAGCCGCAGATCTTCGATCAGCCCGCGCTCCAGGGGGAGGAGCTGGAACGGTGGCGCGAGTGGGTGCGCGAGGTGGCACTCAGCGCCCGTGGCCCGTACTTCGAGGCGAGGCCCTCTGCGGAGGCCTGCAAGTACTGTTCCTTCGATCGGTTGTGCCCGGCACGCGAGCGCGGCCGCAAGGTGGTGGAGTGACGTGGGAAAGGACAGCGCAATGACCCTGAGCGCCCTGCAGATTCAGGCAATCGTCGACGCGACGAAGACGCCGACGCCCGAGCAGGTGCGCGTCATCGAGGCCCCGCGTCGCCCGCTTCTCGTCGTGGCGGGAGCGGGGTCGGGTAAGACCGAGACCATGTCGATGCGCGTGCTGTGGCTCCTCGCCAATCACCCGGACTTGAGCCCGTCGTCGATTCTGGGCCTCACTTTCACGCGCAAGGCGGCAGGCGAGCTGGGGGAGCGCCTGCGTGAACGCATCCGGCTACTCTCGCGCGAGATGCCGCAGCTGCGCGAGCGCCTCGACGAGGATCCCGTATCCCTCACCTACAACTCTTTCGCCGAACGCATCGTGTCCGAGCACGGGATGCGTATCGGCATCGATCCCGACTTCTCGATGCTCTCCGAGGCCGGGGCTCTGGACCTCATGCTGCAGATCGTCGAGGCGTGGCCCACCGACCTCGACGAGGACCTCACGCCCCTGGGCGCAGTCGGCCAGATTCTGCACCTGGCTGGGGAGATCGCCGAGCACGGGTACACGGTGGAGAGTGCCCGGCAGGCCCTCGTGGACTTTGGGCGCGAACTTGAACAGGTGGGCGAGACGAACGACGACGCGCGGCGCCTGCTGCGGGCGAACCGTCGCCGCATCGCCTTCCTCGACCCGATCGAGGAATACCAGAAGCGCAAGCGGGACATGGGCGTGCTGGACTTTTCCGATCAGCTCGTCCTGGCCACGCGCATCGTGCGCGAGGCCCCGGCGGTTCGCGAGTCGTTGCGCGAGGAGTTCCGCGCGGTCCTCCTCGACGAGTTCCAGGACACGTCCGTCATCCAGATGGACCTGCTGTCCATGCTGTTCGGCGACCACGCTGTCACCGCGGTGGGCGACCCGAATCAGGCTATTTACGGGTGGAGGGGGGCCTCGGCCTCGTCCCTGGAGTCCTTCCTGGATCGATTCCAGACGGGGGAGGCGCAGGAGAGTCAGACGCTCACCCTGTCCACGGCCTGGCGTAACGATCAGGCGATCCTGGACGCGGCGAATCGCGTGGCCGCGCCCCTGCGCGAGGTCGCCGCATACCAGGAGGGAAAGCAGCGCCTCAAGGCCCAGTCGCCCGTCTTGGTCACGCGAGATGGAGCAGGACCCGGGCACGTCGACGTCGCGTACGCCCCCGACTACGAGGCCGCGCTGGGGACCGTCGTCGACTTCGTTCGCGGCGTGCGCTCCCAGGCGAGCCAGGGCGGCAAGCGGCGCACGGTCGCGGTGCTGTGCAGGCGACGCAAGGACTTCGCGTACGTGGACGCGGCCCTGCGAGACACGGGAATCCCGACGGAGATCGTGGGGCTCGGCGGCCTGCTCGACCAGCCCGCCGTGCAGGACGTGCGCGCCGCGCTGGAGCTGGCATACGACGTCGAGGCCTCCCCATGGCTGGCGCGCCTGTTGGCCGGCATCGACCTGGGGGCCACCGACCTGATGGCGCTGGGTGACTGGTCACGTGTCCTCGCCCGATCGGAGGGGACGAACCCGCACCAGGCGGTCCTTCTGGATGCGGTGGATTCCCCGCCGGAGCCGGGGTGGGCGGCCGAGGGGCGGCCCGCGATCAGCGAGGAGGCGGTGCGCCGCGTGTGGCTTCTGGGCGAGCGCCTGCGGCAGGTGCGCGAGGGCGTGGGGCGTTCGGTCACCGAGCAGGTCGAGCGCGCGATTCTCATCATGGGCACGTTGGATGACGTGATCGCCGATCCGCTGTCGATGGGCGGGCGCGCCGCGCTCGACGAGTTCATCGCGGTGACGGCGGCCTACGAGAAGGACACGCCAGGGGCCTCCCTCGGCTCGTTCCTGGCCTACCTGCGCATGGCCGATGAGCGCGAGGACGGTCTCGAGGCGCCCCTGGGTGAGCCGGACCCACGCGCCGTGCAAATCATGACGGTCCACGCCTCCAAGGGGCTCGAGTGGGACTGCGTCGTCGTCTTCGGCTTAAGCGATGGCATCTTCCCGTCGCACGACAAACGCAAGACGGTGTCGTGGCTGGATGAGCCGCCGATCAGTAGCGCGTGGCTCACGGATGCCAGCGCCTTGCCGCACCCGCTGCGCGGGGACCGCGCGGATCTGCCGCCGTTCTTGCTGGATGTGGAGGGGGAGTCCAAGCCTTCTGCCGCCTATTCGAAGTGGGTCAAGGGACACTACGGGCGCGCGCTCGGCGTGCACGCGGAGCGCGAGGAGCGTCGCCTGGCGTACGTGGCGATGACGCGTGCTCGGAGTATCCAGCTCCTCGTGGGCTCGTGGATCTATCGGACGGGCTCGGCCACCAGGCAGCCATCCCGGTACCTGATGGAGGCTCGCGCACAGCTGTTCGGTGATGCACCGGATCTGGTCGACGACTCGCTCGTGCGCGTGAGTGACCACGGCGTGTGGGCCAGGGGAGATTGGTGCAGCCTGGGGATCGAATCGGTCTCCGGGGCCGGAGTATGTCTGATCGCGCCGGAGCCCGGCGACGAGGACATCGTTGAGAGCGAGGCCGGCGTGGCGTCGGTGTCCTTCCCGGAGGAACCCGGGCCCTCGCGCCAGCGGGTCGCCGCGGCCGCGCGGGCCGTCGAGGCACAGATCCGCGACCTGGCGCAGGATCAGGACGTCTACGAGGCCTTGGCGCAGCTGGGGGATGACCCCGCGGTGCGCGATACGGTCGCGCTCATCGAGGAGTATCACCTGGGGCTTGAGACGCCGGTTGTGGACCTGTGGGCTGAGCGGGTGCCCGCGACGTCCGTGTCGGCCCTCCTGCAGGACGCGGATGAGTTCGCGCGAGACATGCGTCGGCCGATGCCGGCTCGTCCTAGCTCGTTCTCCGCGCTGGGCACGGTGTTTCACGCGTGGGTGGAGCGCGAGCTGCACCTCGCGAGCGCGGATTCGGCCTCGGAGATTACTGCGGGCCCCGGCGTGAGTGTGGGGGAGGATGCCGCGTTGGCAGGCGGCGACGACGGAGCTGACGAGGCTCTGCTGACGGACGGTGAGCGCGAGCGTCTGGAGCGGCTGCGCGCCAACTTCCGCGCCTTTGTTGCGGGCGAGCTGGCGGATTACCGGGCCGTCGCGATCGAGGAGGCATTCTCGGTCGAGGTGGGCGGCGTGTCCGTTCAGGGGCGCATCGACGCCGTGTTCGAGCGAGTGCGCGGCAACGGGCCCCGTTTCCTGGTTGTCGACTGGAAGAGCGGGCGCCCGGTGAGTGCGACGACCAAGCCGGACAAGGTCGCGTACTTCGTGACTCAGCTGCGCCTGTACCGGCGCGCATGGGCGGCCCGCACGGGCGTGGATGCGTCGGAGGTGGGCGCGATGGTTGCCTTCCTGGCGGGCCCCTCGCACCACACGCTCGAGAGCCTGGAGGCCATGCTGGGGTCGAGTTCGTCGTCCCTGGACGAGGCGCTACGGGATGTTCTCGATAGCTGAAATCCCTGTTTAATCCAACGCGGCGGGTGACAGGCTGGCAAGAGTTTGATGAAAACGGTTGAAAAGCCAGTCACCCGCGTCGTTATAGACCTTCACAGGAGAGTCGGACTTAATCGCCGGGTGTGATGAATTTTAAAATGTGGCTTGTGTGTCCTGTTCAGGGAATGGTACAGTTGTCCTGTCAATTTCAATGACGAGAGACGGCACACACGGGAACGTTCCTACCCACGCGCTACAGAGAGGCAGTGCGCCCCCTGGAACCCCAGTGCCCCTGACAAGGAAGGAACGCAGCGTGCGCCCCACTATCTCCAAGTTCCTCGCACTCGGTGCAACCGCCTCGGCCTTCGCCCTGCTGGCAGGAGCGTGCGGTTCCGGAAGCACCGCGACCAACGGATCTGGCGCCGACCAGGTCCACCAGATGTACACCTGGGTCTCCACGGACAACGACCGTGCCCAGTGGCAGTCCTTCGTTGATGCAGCCAAGGAGAAGGATCCCAACTTCACCCTGACCTTCGACGGACCGGCTTTCAATGACTACTGGACCAAGGTCAAGACCCGCATGGTCGCCTCGGACGCGCCCTGCATCCTCACCACGCAGGCCGCTCGCGCGCAGGAGCTGTCCGGCCTGCTTGAGCCTCTCGACTCCTACATGGAAGCTGCCGGTATCAAGGCCTCCGACTACAATGCTGCGATGATGCAGGGCATGACGGTGGACGGACATGTTTTGGCCCTGCCCTACGACGCCGAGCCGGACGTCCTGTACTACAACCGTGAGATGTTCGAGAAGGCCGGCCTGGAAGCCCCCACGACCTCCTACACGACCGAGCAGTTCCTCAAGGACGCCAAGGCTCTGACTGGTGACGGCAAGTACGGTGTCGCCGTCAAGCCGCTCCTCCTGGGGAACGCTCCCGGCGACTTCGGCATCGCGTTTGGCGGCCAGGTCTCCAAGGATGGCAAGAACACCCTGACGGATCCCAAGTTCGTCGAGGGCGTCCAGTTCGCCTTCGACCTGGTCCACAAGGAGCAGGTCGCGGTTGCCCCGAACGCCGCCGACAACGACGGCCCGGCTCAGACCGCCTTCACCTCGGGCACCGCCGCGATGATCGTGGATGGCCCGTGGATGTACGGCTCCTTCGAGAAGGAGCTGGGCGATAAGCTCGGTGTCGCCGTCATCCCGACCCCCACCGGCCAGCCTCGTGCGGTCATCCAGGGCTCCGGCTTCGGCATCTCGAAGTCCTGCCCGGACAAGCAGGCTGCGTTCAATGTCCTCAAGGAGCTCGTGACCCCCGAGGTCATCGGCACCGTTGCTGACAAGCAGGGCACCGTTCCCTCCGTCGAGTCCGCGATGGACAAGTGGGCGGCCAACAAGCCCGAGGATAGCGCCGAGGCCGTGCGCGTCCTCCTCGAGAACGGCACCCCGCTGGTGACGACTACGACGTGGAACCAGATCAACACGTCCTTCCAGCAGTACTCGCCTGAGGGCTTCCGCGGCACCAAGACCGCTCAGGACATCCTCACCGATCTGCAGAACTCCGCTGGCTGATCCCAGCTCACCATGAACGAGGCCGGGGACCGCTCGGTTCCCTGGCCTCGTTTCGTGGGTTTCTTCCCGTTAGCGCTAACGGTGGCGTGAGCGGGACTGTGGAACCCACTGATACTTGACGAAAGGTGTGCATAGCTCATGAGCGTTGACACTGTGAAACCCGGCCGCGAGGCGTCCTCGGGCGCGGCGGGCGCGGGGGAGGCGAAGGCCTCCAAGCGCGGCAAAGACTCCGCGAGCGCTGAGGGTCGCCGGGGCGATGGCCTGCGCGCCCTCGTCTACCTGTCGCCCGGAATGACGGGCTTCCTTCTCTTTATTGTCCTGCCCCTGATCGCGTCCCTCGTGATCTCCTTCTTCGACTGGTCGATCTTCGGAGGCGGCCGCTTCATCGGAGTCGAAAACTACCGGCGCATGCTGAGCGGCGAGGACCCGGCGTTCTGGACGGTCATGCGCAACACCGTCGTGTTCGCCGCCTGCTACACGGCGCTGAACCTGGTGATCTCGATCGGCCTGAGCTACTGGCTCCAGCGCGTGCCGGAATGGCTCAGCCGCGTCCTGCGGGTCATCTTCTTCATCCCGGTCGTCACCCCGATGGTCGGTAACGCTTTGATCTGGAGGCTCCTGCTCTCCGACAACGGCGTGGTCAACTCGGCTCTGGCCGTCTTCGGGATCGAGCACATCCCGTTCCTGAATAAGCCCGCTCTGGCGATGGGGTCGCTGCTCATGATGAGCCTGTGGCAGGGCCTGGGCTACAATATCGTCGTTCTCACGGCAGGCCTCAACGGCCTGAACTCCTCGGTGCTCGAGGCCGCGACGATCGACGGTTGCAACGGAGTCCAGCGCTTCTTCAAGGTCGTCTTCCCGATGATTTCGCCGACCGTCTTCTTCTGCACGGTCATGACGATCATCGGTGCTTTCAAGGTCTTCGCTCAGCCCTACTTCCTGACGCTGGGCGGCCCGGGCGAGGCGACCAACACGATCGTGCTGGCTCTGTACCGCAACGGTTTCTCTTTCGACAAGCTCGGCTATGCGTCCGCGATGGCGTGGGTGCTCTTCGTGATCGTCATGACGGTGACGGCACTGCAGTTCGCTGGCCAGAAGAAGTGGGTGAATTACGATGCATAACAAGAAGCGTCTTTCCACGATCATTTCGGTGGTCCTGCTCGGGATCATCGCGGTCGGTTTCCTCTTCCCCTTCGTGTGGATGGTCGCGACCTCCCTGAAGCCCACGACCGAGGTCTTCAGCCTGAGCCCGACGGGCAGCCGGATCGCATGGGACAACTATCCGTCGGCTCTGAACTCGATTCCCTTCGGCCGAGTCGTCCTCAACTCGTTTATCGTGTCGCTGGCAGGCGCGGCCCTCGTAGTCGTCGTGTCGGTGCTGTCCGCCTACGCGTTCGCTCGCCTGCGCTTCAAGGGCCGCGACCAGCTGTTCATGGTGTTCCTGGGCACGCTCGTCCTACCCCAGGAAGTCCTCGTGATCCCGCTGTACATCGGCATGCAGCGCATGGGCCTGGTGAACTCCTACTTTGCCCTCATCGTGCCCTTCGCCTTCGGCGCTTTCGGCGCGTTCCTGATTCGTCAGTTCCTCATGTCCCTGCCCCTCGAGTTCGAGGAGGCGGCTCGCATTGACGGCTGCAGCGACTGGCAGATCCTGACGAAGATTCTGCTGCCCCTGCTCAAGGCTCCGATCACGGTGGTTGGCGTGTTCGCGTTCATCGACTACTGGTCCGCGTTCCTGTGGCCCCTCATCGTGGTCAACGATTCGTCGCTGGCGACGATCCCTCTGGGCCTGCAGATGTTCTCGGGTGAGCGCGGCACCGACTGGGGCCCGCTGATGGCCGCGGTGACGATGACGACGATCCCGTCGATCCTGCTGGTCATGTTCCTGCAGAAGCAGCTGGAAAAGGGCGTCACCCTGGGCGCTTTCGGAGGACGCTGACGACCATGAGCGAAACGATGAGCGATACCGAGCGCTGGAGTGCGCTGTCCCGCCCGACCCCGCAGTGGTTCGAGGATGCCCCGCTGGGTATCTTCGTCCACTGGGGCCCCTACTCGGTCCCCGCGTGGGCCGAGGACCACGGCGAGCTGGGCGTCGAGGAGGACTGGGAGGCCTGGTTCACCCACAATTCCTACGCCGAGTGGTACTTCAACACGATCCGCATCCCGGGTTCCCCGGCGGCGCTGCGCCACAAGGACCTGTACGGGTCGGCCTCGTACGATGCGTTCCTGGACGCGTGGGACCCCGACGCGTGGGATCCGGCCGAATGGATGCGCCTCTTCCACCGTGCCGGTGCCGGCTACGCGGTGCTCACGACCAAGCACCACGACGGCGTGACCCTGTGGGATGCCCCGGAGACGGGCACGCGCAACACCGTGCGCCGAGGCCCGCGCACCGACCTCGTGGCCGGCTTCGCGGATGCCGCGCGCGACGAGGGCCTGCGGGTTGGCCTGTACTACTCGGGCGGCCTGGACTGGCACTACCGCCCCCACCGCCCGATCCTCTCCGAGGACGACTGCAAAGACCTGTGCCGCCCGAAGGACGCGGACTACGCGCGCTACTGCTTCGTGCATGTGCGCGACCTGATCGACCGCTACCAGCCCGACGTCATCTGGAACGACATCGAGTGGCCGGACGAGGGTAAGAACTTCGGCCCCTACGGCCTGGGCACGCTCTTTGAGTACTTCTATGCGACGCGCCCCGAGGGCGTGACGAACGACCGCTACGGCGGCGTCCACGCGGACTACCTGACCAGCGAGTACCAGCACATGGGCGACTCGGAGACGAGTGGCAAGCCGTGGGAGAACTGTCGAGGTGTCGGCCTGTCGTTTGGCTACAACCGTGCCGAGGGCGAGCACCAGTACCTCAGCGGCGCGGCCGCCGTTCGCCACCTGGTGGACGTGGTCTCGCGCGGCGGTCGCCTCCTGCTCAACGTGGGTCCGAAGGCCGACGGCACGATCCCGCGCGAGCAGCGCGAGTGCCTCGAGGGCCTGGGTGCCTGGAACGACCTGTACGGATCGGAGCTGCGCGGCGTGCGTGCGCTGTCGGCCAAGGACCTCGAGGCTGTCACCGCGCAGTCTTCGCAGGACGAGGCCTGGGTTCGCCTTCTTGTTCACGAGGACCACGTCGCCGTGGTGGCGGATGCGTCCGTCACGCAGGTGTCGGGTCTGCCGAGTGGATTCGACTACTCGCGTTCCGCGATCCTCACGCCGGGCGCGGCGTGCGCCGGGGATGGGCAGAGCCTGACCCTGCAGGCGGGGCAGCAGCCTCCGAGCGATGCTCGCGGGGAGGCACTTCCCCTGGTCATCACAGCCCCTCGAGTGTGAGACGAGGTTGTCGGCGTGGGCATTGCCCGCGCCGACAACTTTTTTATACGCGCCAAAACTTGGGGACTGGATGGACGGAAGCGGCCAGCCGACTCTTCACGATCTCGAGAAGTTTGCGGCTTACACCCACACGTCCCTCGGGGCGCTCATCGTGCCTGAACCACCCGATGAGGCGTTGCCTATCGCCGATATGCGTACCCGTGAGAGTGCCGCTATTGAGCGTCCCTCCGGGAATCTTCTCGACACCATCGACCGCTATCAGCAGTTCCAGGATTGGTATCACGATTATGCCCTCGAACAGGGAGCGGAGAAACTTCCATTCCTAGGGTCTGCGAGCGCGCAGGATTCCCCACGGGTTATTGCTCGCCGCGTACGCTCTCTCCTGCAACTCGATCACGTATCGGCGACCGGAACCCAGCAATGGTGCCACGATATCGTCGCAGCGCTTGAAGGCGTTGGTGTGCTTGTCATGAGGAGTGGCGTCGTCGGTGCGAGCAACACGAGGAAGCTCTCTACGCGGGAGTTCCGTGGATTTAGCCTTTACGACGACATTGCCCCCTTGATTTTCGTCAACGTCGCTGACGAACCGTATAGCGCACAGAACTTTACCCTCCTGCACGAGTTTGCCCACTTGCTTCTCGGACACAGTGCATTGTCTGGGGGCGATCGGTTGCTTGGTGGAACCGGTGAGGAGGCATGGTGCAATCGTGTCGCTGCATGTGTGTTGCTGCCTGACGAGACGCTGACGGCTTTCGACGAAGCGACAACTGTGCTGGATTACCGTGCGGTTGCGCGTCGCTTTGGCGTGTCCGCCGAGGTTGCACTCCACAGACTGCACGGAGCTCAGCGGATTGGTGACGAGCATTACCACGAGCTTCTCGAGGCGGTGCGCGCTGACTACGGTGACGAAAAGCGTCGCAATGGCGGCGGTAACTATGCGTTCGATCTGGCCCCCGGATATTGGGACTTCCTCGTTCAGCTATTCGACTCTCACCACGCCGTGAGTATCAAGTCGGTGTACGACGAACTGGGTGAGGCGGGCGACGGTGATCCTCTCAAGGACTGGGCGAAGCAGTATAAACAACATTTTATTGCTCCCGACTCGCGTGTGGTGGCTCGCTATCAGCAGGTCATGACGTGGGCAAAAGACAACTATGAGGCGCCAGCAGTCAGCGAGTTTCAACGCGTTGCGGACTCCTGGATCGTTGCGCACGCACTGGCTAATGGGTGGGTGGTCGTCACGCACGAAAAGTCGGCACCGAGATCGAAGAAACGGATCAAGATTCCCGACGCATGTGCCGCGCTTGGGGTGGAGTGTCTCAACCCCTTTACGATGCTTCGCCTCAGGGGAATGAGTCTCGCTCTGTAGCTGTGTCAGTGTGCAGGGGATGTGCCACGGTCGATGGTCCGTCGAGCGTCAATGTGGCATGGGAGGGACCTTGTCCAGACTCAATCGAGGACTATTGGGTGCATGAAGACTGACGGTTCTCCACATCTTGGGGCAACGGGATGCCGTTGTCTACGGCGTCTGCGTGCGGCATCGCCGAGCTGGGGTACCGATGGAAATAGACAACCTGTGTCCGTCGCAGGTGGAGTCATATCAATGAGCTGAGCCTTACGTTCATACCAGCAGTAAAGCCGTCGCAGCGATCATCGTCGCCGTGGCGAGGAAATCGAGGGCGCATATTGTTGTCTGTCAAATGGCTGCGAGGCATATCTAGGCCTGATACAGTGCAAACTGTAAAAGTCGTAGGCGCTGGAGCCGAATAAGACAGAGAGGTAGCCCATGGCAAATGATGAGCCGGAGCGTATTGTTTCCATCCAAACGATTGCAGGGGTCGGTAACTGGGATTACGTCTACCCGGCGAGCAATGAGCCGAAGGACTTTCAGCGGATCAACTTGATCTATGGGCCGAATGGCTCTGGAAAGACTTCCCTGGCAAACATGTTCTATGGCCTGTCCCATGACTGGCCGGATGCTGGAATGCGAACGTGGGACAAAGTTTCCCTCAAAGTGAGGAAGAAAGACGGTACGACTCTTGACACCGAACAGAAAGACGATGCTATTTTTTCAAGAGTCTGCGTCTTTACGAGGGATATGGTCTCACGATCTCATGCGCTGACGGTTGATGACGCCTCGATGTCAGCGATTCTGACGTTAGGTGAGGAGAGGGTCGACCGGGAACAGAGAATCTCAGTGCTTGAAGAGCGTCTGGGGCGAGTGAGGGATGATCTGAAAGAGGTGGAGAAACGGCGAAAAGAGTGTGAAGATGAGCTGGATAATCTGATCAGCAAATTTCAGGACAGTATATTTGAAGCACTGGCTCGATATAAGAAGTGGACTACGAAAGGTAGTTTCAAAAAGCCAAAAGCAAAAGAAATGCTCATGCAGTATATTGAGCGCAAACTGGAATATATAGAGCGGCTGTTAGAGAGAGGGAACGTCTCTGACGAAGATGTTGCCGTGTCCTTGGAGAGTATTCGTGAGGATGAGTTGAACGCGTATCGCGGTACTCTCTCTGCGGGGGAGTTGCAGCGCTTCTCGGATCTCACGTATATTAATGAAAGCATGATTCGTCGTATTGCTGATATCAATAAGGCAATTTGTCGAATACCTAGTGTTTGTGACATAGATACGCTCGATGCACACCCTCATGCGTCGAACTGGGTGCAACAAGGTATTGCCCTGCATGGAGAGTCCGATGAGTGCATATTCTGTGGAGCACCTCTGTCGGTGGAGCGGATGAATGCGCTTCGTGCACACTTTTCGCAAGAGGTTGAAGAGTTGCAGGCTGAGCTTCGGGGATATAGTAGGCTCTTTGAAGCTGAGGAAGAAGATATTGAGCAGCTGACGCGTAGCCTTGATGGATTAATTGAGCAGTTTGAAACTAGGCATGACTTAAGGGGTCTGGTTGCGGTCTATAAGAGGGAACTAGATGTATATCAAGAGTGGGTCCGGTCTTCGAAGCGGATTGTTGATAGTAAACTCGATAACGTAATGATGGCCAGCTCGCAGTTGCTAGATGCTGTCAATGTTCCAGACAAAAGCGGCCTCGCTGAATGGATTGCTAAGTATAATGCTGAGGTTGACGATCAAGACTTGCGAAAACAGACTGCCTCCGAGCGCATATGTGACTACTACTGCGCGCAGTACGCGTGTGACTATCGTCAAGCAGAACGCAATCTGGCAGCAGCGGTTAGTGAAGAGTCGTGTTTAACTAATGAGGAAGGACAGGTTGACGCCGAGCTGACCAGCCTCAATAACGTTTCGGGTGATCCGGTTCCCTCTGCTGAATCATTGAATAGAAGAGTCGCTGACTTGCTTGGTCGTGAAGAGCTCCGCTTTGAGATTGAGGGGGACCACTATCTTGTTACGAGAAACGGTGGACCCGCAACGCGTTTGAGCGAAGGGGAGCAAACTGCCATAACATTTGTTCACTTCATCGAGATGGTAGAGGTTGATATCGCTAATGGTGGTGCTCCCATTGTCGTCATCGACGATCCTGTATCGAGTCTCGATGAGCGAATCCAGTATGGCGTTGCCTCTGTGTTGAAAGCTTTGATCACAAGTTGGGATGCGCAAAGTAAGAAATTGGCTGCGTCCGCCGTTGCACAGCTGTTCATATTGACCCATAGTTTCGACTTTTTTAGATACCTTGCTTGTTCTCTTCCAAGGGATCAAAAGCTGGGGCCGATGTCCGTGTACGAAATATTGTCAGTTAATAAACTGGGGTTGCGTCACCCTTCTTTGGTCGATTGGTTGGTGCTCGGAAAAGACTTCAAAAAGCGTATGGAGGTCTTTTCTTCCTATCATCATGCTTTTGGCTTGCTAGGGCGCTGTGTGGAGAATGTCCAGCGTGGTGGCTTGGATGGAGTCGTTGATCGTCAGTTACTTTATCCTAATCTTGCAAGGAGACTCATTGAGCAATTTCTTGCTTTCAAGTATCCGCATAAAGTGACAGTGTTTAGTGAAGCGGTTGCGGAGGCTGCAGGCCGCGCACGCGAAAATTGTATCAACGGTTCTGCGAGTTCTCTGGATATTGAGAATGCGATTTCCGTTTGTGAAAATATTGTTCTTCCTGCAACAAATGTTGGATCCCATAATCGAATGCCTACTACGGTGGGGGCGAATTCGGGGCAACAGCTTGACATTTTGATACGACAGGTCTTTTACTTCATATATTTGGTAGATAGCTCCCATTTCGCGGGGATGTGTGAGGCTTTAGAGTTCGACGATCAGTTTGCGTTGCTTCCGTCGAGTGTGCGCTTGTCGCATGGGCGCCCCTGATGACGACAGGTGTTGGCGCGAGCCTTGGGCTCGCGCCAACACCTTTTCGTTGACACCTTTTTTAGGGGCAGCGGCACCGTCGCCACGATCGTCGTTGTGATGACCAGGGGCTCGAAGATGCGCAGCGGGACGCGGGCCGCCAGGCGGCGCCCAGCCCACGCGCATGCAAGGACAACGGGCGCCAACACTCCGATGAGGGGCAGGTGTTCCAGGCGCAGCAGGCCCATGCCGATCGTCAACGGCGCCTTGATGACGTTCACCGTGAAGAAGAACCAGGCGGTCGTGCCCAGGAACTCGCTCACTGAAAAGCGCGAGGCCAGGAGGTACATCGAGGTCACGGGTCCGCCCGCGTTCGCCGCCATTGTCGTGAAGCCTGCGAGCGTCCCGTAGGCGGCTCGAGCGTCCCGTAGGCGGCTCGAGCGACCCGCCCCTGGCTGACGCGCGGAGGCCCCCAGCGGCGCTGGGCGAGGGTGACGATGACGAGGAGCAGGAGGATCGCGCCGATCGCGCGGCGCATCTGCGCTTGAGTGCTCACGGCCAGCAGGAGTGCCCCGAGTCATACTCTGGCCAAGACGGACGGCACGAGGCGTCTCAGGACCGCCGTATTCGCGTCGCGCCGGTACGCCCACAGGGTGATCGCGTCCCCGATGAGGAGCAGGGCGAGCATGACGCCCGTCGACTCTTTCGCGGGCAGGACCAGGGCGAAGAGCGCCGCAGTGACCGAGGCCAGGCCTGGCACGGCTGTTTTCGCCAGTCCGGTGAGCGCGGCGGCCGCGATGAGCATGACCCAGCTGAGGGCAGTCAGCGTCTACAGGTCCATGAGTATTCCTTGAGTCGGATCAATAGGAGGTGGCGGGGGAGGCATTCACAAACCATGCTTGGTGGGTGCATGTCAGCACATAAGGGGTGGAAGCGAACGAGTCGCTTCCACCCCCGGGTGATTCGCGCGGGAAGTTGAGGAACCGCGCGAAGCTGCTCACTGACCCAGCAGCGTGCCCAACACGTAGTCACGCGCGATGTGCGCGTACTCGAGCGGAGGTGCGATCTTCGGATCCTGCTCGGCTTCAACGAGGATCCAGTCTTTGTAGCCGTGCTCAACGAGGAAGGCGTAGGGCTCGGTGAAATCGATGGTGCCGTCGCCGGGGACCGTGAACATGCCGGCGAGGAAGGAGTCGAGGAAAGAACGCTTGGCCTGGCGGGACTCTTCCATCTTGGCGGGGCGCACGTCCTTGAAGTGCACGTGCTTGATGCGGTTGATTGCGCCGCGCAGGAGACCCATGACATCGCCGTCGCCCACGAACGCGTGGCCCGTGTCGAAGAGCAGGGAGACCTTGTCCGGATCGGTCAGCTCGAGCAGGCGCAGCGTCTCATCCTTGGTCTGGACGACGGTGCCCAGGTGGTGGTGGTAGACCAGGTCAAGACCGTACTCGTGGGCGATCTCGCCGAGCTTGTTTAGGCCCTCGGCCAGGATCGGCCACTCCTCATCCTTGAGAACGGGCTTGTTCTCGAAGATGCAGATGTCACGGATGCCCTGCACTGAGCCGGTCTGCTCGGAGACGACGACGCGGGTGGCGCCCAGGAACTGCAGGTACTCGCACGTAGCGCAGAAGTCGGGTTCGACGGCGTCGACGCCGTCGCGGACGATGAAGCTGGAGAACCACTGGGCGACGATTGTCAGGCCCGCAGCGTCGGCCTTTTCCTTCGTCTCTTCCTTCGAGGGGTACCAGCCGGCGACCTCAGTGCCGGCGAAGCCGGCCTCGGCCAGGTCGTCGAACATGACGTCGATGGTGTTCCATTCGCCGACCTCGGGAATGTCGTCGTTACGCCACGCAATCGGGTGCATGCCCCAGGTGATGCCATTGGGGTCGTTGATCGCGGTTGTGGGATCGTAGACGTGAGTCATTGCAGCTCTCCTATGAGTCGCGGTGTTGCATTGGCCAGTGTGCCGGTGCGTGTAATTCTAACAGAAAATGGCAGTTTGTTCAGACAAATTAAGGGGTGAAAGGAGGGGGGAGCGCCGTAGCGCCCCCGCCCCATCGATCAGGAGAAGCGTTCCTCCATCTCCTGCTCGATTTCCTCCAGCGACTTGCCCGAGGTCTCAGGCATTACGCGGAAGAGCACGACGGCGACCACGAGGTTGACGACGCCGTAGACGGTGTAGGTGAGGCCGCCGCCCAGGCCCTCGATCATGACCGGGAACGTCCAGCCGACGATGGCGTTGACGATCCACAGGCAGAAGACGGCGGTGCCGTTCATGACACCACGGACCTTGTTCGGGAAGATCTCACCCATCATGGTCCATACGATCGTGCCGTTCGAGGACTGAACGATCAGCATGAACACGGCCATGAGGCCGAGGATGACGTAGGCGGCCCACGCCGGGGGCGTCTGCTGCGCGTTCATGTAGGGGGCGATCATGAACTGGAAGACCGCGGCGATCGCGAGAAGGCAGATGCCCACGCCGATGACGTCGGCGATGAGGATCTGGCGCCGACGGAACTTCAGAATCAGCCGGATGCCGAGGGCGGCACCAATCACGGACATGACTCCGTTAGCAACCTGGGCGACAATCGCGGAGGAGGTGTCCATGCCCGCGTACTGCAGAACCTTGGGAGCGTAGTACATGACCGTGTTGACACCCGTCAGCTGGTTGGTCGTACCCAGGAAGATGCCGACGATCATGAGCTTGCGCAGCCAGGGGGTGCGCCACACGTGGCCGAAGCCCTTGTGCTCGCTGGAGGTCTCGGTCTGGTGGACAGACACGATGTCCTGTAGCTCGTCCACCATGGGGCCGTCGACGGCCTCGTTGCGCACGCGCTTAAGGGCACCGATCGCCTCGTAGAGACGGTCCTTGGTCACGTACCAGCGCGAGGACTCGGGCATCAGGCGGATGCCGATCCACAGGGCGATGGCGGGGATGGAGCACAGGATGATCATGTAGCGCCATGTGTCACCGTTACCCGCGGTGACGGTGAGTTGCGCGAGGAACTCGTGGTATTCGGCGGTGCCCAGAGTACCGCCGCGGGAGGCCTGCATGAGGGCCAGGGTGTCGAAGTTGATCGTCTTGCCGATGTACTCGGCGGGGAGCAGACCGGAGGGGTCAGCGGTGACGGTCAGCTCGGGGCCGCCGCGCAGCGTGGCGATGAGCGCGTTGATCGAGAAGGCCAGGAGCTGACCGGTGACGATCATGAGCTGGTCGACGGCGACGACGGCGCCGCGGATGCGCTTGGGGGCGGTCTCAGCGAGGTAGACCGGAACCGTGGCGGAGGCACCGCCAACGGCGAAGCCGAGGATCGCACGGAAGATGTACATTACCCACACGTTGGGGGAGAGCGCGTTGCCGACGGCGCCGAAGAAGAATAGGATCGCCAGGAGCGTGATGTTGTGGCGACGGCCCCAGCGGTCGGACATGATGCCGCCGAACAGGGCGCCGAATGCTGCGCCGAGGAGGAGGACGCCGGAGATGCCGCCCTCTTCCAGCGCGGTCAGGCCGAGGCCGTGAGCGCCAAACGGCATGTACATGTAGGGCAGTGCGCCGGAGATAACGCCCGTGTCGTAACCGAAGAGCAGGGAGCCGAGGGTAGCGACGGCTGCGATGGCGAAAACGCCGCGGCGGGGCCCGGAGGCGGGCGTCTTCTCAACTGCGTCATGCAGCTGAGCAGGCGTCACCGTCGCGAGCGACAGGTTCTTGCTGGACATGGATTTCCCTAACTACGTTGTTGGAACAGAATAATCATTGATCGAAGGTAGTGGGAGCCGAGACGCGGGGGACAGGGCAGCAATGACGCCCATCGGCTTTTCGATCCAGAAAGGCTTACCGGCCTCGATTGCAGCCAGAGCGATCTCGTGGTGCAAGAAGTTGGGGAGGCGATGGAGACCGCGTCAACCTCGGGATCCGTGAGCAGGTCACGGTAGTCTTCGTACACGCGATCAAACCCGAGGATGTCGAGGGCATCTTCGCGTGCGTGGGGGGAAGGGTCAGTGGCCGCGACGAGGCGGGGTGTGATCAAGGTCGGGGAAATGCTTCGTGACGTTGGCGTAGGCGCGCGAGTGAAGTCGGCCCGTCCAACCCAAAGAGATGACACCGATGCCGAGAGGCGGCCGTTGTGGCATGTGTCGCCACCATGTCGTTGAAAGCGATGAACGGGGGAGCGGGCAGATCTGTGGTAGCTGCGACGGAGGCTTCCACGTGGGCGCCATCCAGTTCGTGCAGGTCCATGCCCTCGCGCGCGGCGGCCCGCCCGCACTGTGCGACGCGTTCACACACGATGGCCTCCCGGTGGGACGGGGGAGGGGAAAGGTAGCACAGGGACTGGTATTCCTGCGAGAGCTTCAAAGCCGACCTCGACGCCTACATCACGCACTGGAACACAACAAGACGCCAAGTAAAGCTCAAGGGCCTGATCCCGGCAGAATGCCGGGATCAGGCCCTACGGGAAGCCGCATAACGGGCTACCATTAAACGCGTCCAAGTTACGGGGCGCAGTTCAGGAACCCTCCCCGCCGGGACTTTCGAGATGCTATTAGGCCAGCGACACGGGCTTGCCGGTCTTCGCCGACTCCGTGGCGGCCTCGGCCAGGCGCAGAGCCTCGATCGCATCGTCGATGGACGGCGTGGGCTTGGTGCCCGCGACGACCGCGTCGATGAACGCGGTCAGCTCAATGCGGTAGGCGTCCGCGTAGCGCTGCAGGAAGAAGTCCAGGTACGGCTCGGCCGCATCCGTGACCTCGGCGTTGGACAGGCGCACGGTGGTGGCGCGGATGTTGTCCGCGTTCAGCGTGCCCGTCGAGCCCTGGGCCTCCAGGCGCTGGTCGTAGCCGGCCGAGCACTTGCGGTTGTTGACGATGGTTGCGACGACGCCGGCGGCGTTCTTCAGGGTGACCACGGCGGCGTCGAAGTCGCCGGCTTCCCTGATCTCCTCGTTGAAGTTCTGGCCGAATGCGTGCACCTCGACGATGTCGCCCAGGAAGAAGCGGGCCATGTCGAAGTCGTGGATGGTCATGTCGCGGAAGATGCCGCCGGAAACCTTCACGTACTCGGCCGGGGGAGCGGAGGGGTCGCGCGAGATGATGAGCAGGTTCTCCAGATCGCCAATCTTTCCCTTTTCAAGCTGGGCGTGAACCGCGGCGAAGGAAGGGTCGAAGCGGCGGTTGAAGCCGAACATAACGGGCACGGACACGGCGCCCAGCTCGTCACGGGCGGCCTCGACGTCCTTCATGTCCAGAGCGATCGGCTTCTCGCACAGCACGGCTTTGCCGGCCTTGGCGGCGGCGAGCAGGTGGGGGATGTGTAGCGGCGTGGGCGAGCCGATGACGACGGCGTCAACCCCCTCGTCGGTGAAGACGGAATCCACGTCGGTCGTGTGGCGGGCACCGTAGACCTCGGCCAGCTTCTGCGCGGCATCACCGAAAGGATCGGCAACGAGGGCGAGGATGGCGCCGGGGTGTGCGGCGATGGTCTTGGCGTGGACGTGGCCGATGCGGCCGGCGCCGATAACGGCAATGTTGAGCATCTTTGCTTCTTTCTAGGTGAGGGGGTGCTGGAGAGCAGAAAAACCGTGACCGGCGGTGGCCCCACACGCGACGTGTGGGGCCACCGAGTGGATCACGGGGCGGGCATAATGACGTCGCGCACCAGGGCGTCGAGGTCAGCGTCTGCCTGCAGGAAGCCGCGCAGGGTCTTCGCGGTGGCGCCGAAGGTGTCGAACTCCTCCGGGGTCATGCCGTCGGGCTCGTAGGCGCGGACGAACTCGGGGATCGAGAGCAGCGTCTTCATGATGTCCTCGCGCACCGGGATGTCCATGCGCTCTTCCATCTTGTAGTCCGAGTCGTTGATGAGCTTGGCCCACTGGAACGGCGGGGAGACGACGACGTCGCCGCCGACGAACTCGGACCAGTGCATGACGTTACGGAATGCGGCGGCGAGCATGCGGGCGCGCAGGCCGCGCTTCTGGAACTCTTGGTAGGCGCGCTTGAAGGCGGCAATGCCACACCACTCGAGGTGACCCGGATCCAAGAACATCTTGTCGCGCGTGGCGACCTCCTTGATCCAGTCGTCGAGGCGGCCCACCATGAGGGTGACGACCGGGCCCATCTGGGAGGTGTCCTTGCCCTCGGCCTCGCGGCGCTTGAGGCCGCGCTCGATGGCCTCGCCCGTGGTGACGGCCTGTGCGACGGAGAAGGAGACCGTCACGTTGACGGAGACGCCGCGGTAGGTGGCCTCTTCGATGGCCTCGACACCCACCGAGGTGGCGGGGATCTTCACGATGATGTTCTTAGCGAGGTTGTGGAATTCCTCGGCCTGGTCGGCCAGGGCCTTGGCGGAGCGAGCCAGGCGCGGGTCCGTCTGCATCGAGAGACGACCGTTGCGGCCGTTCTCGGCCTCGAAAATGGGCTCGAGGAGCTTGGCGGCCTCGAGGGACAGCTCGCGCACGACCTGCCAGCCGATCTCAGACTCGGTGGCGTCGGGCATTTCCTTGGCGAGCTCCGCAATGCGGGGCAGCCACACATCGCGACGCTGGTTGATGCAGGTGTAGGCGATGGTCGGGTTGCAGGTAGCACCAACGCCGCCGAAGGAGATGGACTGCGCCAGCTCGCTGGGATCCGAAGAATCGTTCCACAGGGCGGTGGGGGTGTTACGCGCGGCGTCCAGAAGGGGGCCGGGGGTGTACTCGATGGACATGGCGGGAAGCACTCCTTTGTGATTTCTTTCAACTTTCTCCGTCGGGGATAAGTCTACGGCGAGCACCTACGCCTGTCAACAGTTTGTTAGGACAAAGTGTCAATATCTTGTCACTGAGCGAAAAGGCTAGCCTCGAAGGAGTATCGCGATGCGCGGTAGATATGGTTGCCGTACTCGACAATGCGTCCCGAGGGGTCGTATGTCGTGCGCTGCGTCGTCAGCAGGGCGGCTCCGCGGTGTTCGGACAGGAGTTTGGCTTCCTTTGTTGTTGCACTGCGGGCGCCGATCACCTGGCGGGCCGAGGCCAGGGTGACCCCGCGCTCGCGCATCAGGTCGTACAGGGAGGCGGACTCGAGCTCCTGCATGGTCGGTGCGATGTCCGTCGGGATGAAGTTGGTAAGCACGGCAATCGGCTCGTCGTTGGCAAAGCGCGTGCGCTCAATGTGGACGATGAGTGTTCCCTCGGTGATCTTGAGGACGTCGGCTTCCTGAGCGTTGGCCGGGCGCGCCTCGTAGCGCTGGATCGACGTGTGGACCTTGTGGCCGGCGTTGACAAGGTCGCGCATGAGGGAGGTGAGCTCCATGGGGCGGTGAACGTGGCGCGGGGACACGATCGTACCGACGCCGCGGCGGCGCGTCAGGAGGCCGCGGTCAACGAGGCGCTGGAGCGCCTGTCGTGCCGTGGGGCGGGAGACATGCAGTCGCGCAGCCATCGACAGTTCGTCCTCCAGGCGCGTGTCTGCAGGCAGGGCGCCGGAGTTGATGAGCTGTGCGATGGGTTCTGAAATCTGGAAGTACAGCGGCACGGGGGAGGAGCGATCCAGCGTGATGTCTGGTACGTAGGGGGTGTTCTCCGAGGTGGGCGATGCTTTGGACATGTCAAACCTTCGTGTGTGGCGCGACAGCGGTGCTAAATATTTAGGGTTACATAGTATCAGCGTTGATGTAAAGGGTGAGAGTGACGCGCTGTTACATATTGTATAGACAAAGTTTGACGATTGCCTGTTGATAGTGCATCCTTGGAACGAAAGGTTTACGGGCCACCCCAATGGAGAGGAAGGAGACGCCATGTCTCTCGAGCGCCGCTATGTCGACATTCTAACAATGGGTCGTTCCGGCATTGACATTTATCCTCTCCAAGTTGGCGCCCACCTCGAAGATGTCGAAACCTTTGGAAAGTTCCTCGGCGGCAGCCCGACGAACGTCGCCGTCGCAGCTGCCCGCCTCGGGCATCGTGCCGGCGTCATCACCGGTGTGGGGGACGACCCCTTCGGCCGTTTCGTGACCCGGGAGCTGGAGCGCCTCGGCGTCTCCTCCGATCACGTCGTCACCGTGCGCGACTTCCACACCCCCGTGACCTTTGCCGAGCTTTTCCCGCCAGACTCCTTCCCCCTCTACTTCTATCGAGAGCCCAGCGCCCCGGACCTGGAGCTGGGGGAGGATCAGGTGGATTGGGACGCCGTTGAGCGTGCCGGAATCTTCTGGTTCACCGTGACCGGCCTGTCTCGCGACTCCTCCTTCGGCCTGCACCTGCGCGCCCTCGATCATCGCGACCGCTCCAATGGCGTGACGATCCTCGACCTCGACTACCGGTCCAATCTGTGGAGCGGCATGGCCCAGGCGCGTTCGCGCGTCGCAGCCGTCCTGTCCCGCGTGGACGTTGCCGTCGGTAACCGCCAGGAATGCGAGATGGCTGTCGGCGTCTCCGATCCCGAAGGAGCGGCCGACGCCCTCCTCGAGCGCGGCGTTCGACTCGCGATCGTCAAGCAGGGGCCCAAGGGTACCCTCGCCAAGACCGCCGACGAGCGCGTGTGGGTCGATGCCTGGGACGTGGACGTCGTCAACGGGCTTGGTGCGGGGGACGCCTTCGGAGGCGCACTCATCCACGGCCTCGTCGAAGGATGGGACCTCGAGCGCACGATCCGTTACGCCTCGGCCGCGGGAGCCTACGTGTGTTTGCACATCGAATGCTCGACCGCCATGCCCACCCTCGAGCAGTTGAGCGCCTTCGTCGAAACGGGGGGCCTCCCGTAACCCACCCGACCTGCCCCAGCCTCGTCCCCCTTTTCATCCAGCGGCACCGATGCCCAACTTTCAGGAGACTACGATGACTCTTCCCGATATTTACGTTCCCGCCGGCTCCTCCGGCCACGGCAATTTCACCGTCGACATTGACCCCCAGCGTGCCGGTTGGGCCTTCTCGGGCCTGCGTGTCCTCGTTCTCGAGGCCGGCGCCTCCCAGGTCGTCGAGACCGGCGAGGCCGAGCTCCTCGTGCTGCCCCTCGCCGGCGGCGCGACCCTCGAGGTCGATGGGCAGACCTATGAGCTCGAGGGCCGTCGCGGTGTCTTCTCCGGCGTCACCGACTACCTGTACGTGGGGCGCGGCAAGAGCCTGACCATTACCTCGGCCGACGGCGGCCGCTTCGCGTTCCCCTCCGCGATTGCCGCCCGCGACATCCCCGTCGCCTACTACCCCAAGAGCCAGGTCCGCGTCGACCTGCGCGGCGCCGGCGACTGCTCGCGCCAGGTCAACAACTACTCCCTGGCCGTCGAGGGCGTCACAACCTCCCACCTGCTGGCCTGTGAGGTCATCACCCCCGGCGGTAACTGGTCCTCCTACCCGGCCCACAAGCACGAGCAGGACTCCGAGGACGAGCGTGAGCTCGAAGAGATCTACTACTTCGAGATCGAGGACGGCCCCGAGGGCTCCAAGGGATTCGGCCTGCACCGCACCTACGGCAGCCCCGGCCGCCCGATCGACCTGTGCTGCGAGGTCCACGACGGCGACGTCGCCCTCGTCCCCCATGGGTACCACGGCCCCTGCGTCGCGGCCCCCGGCTACGACATGTACTACCTGAACGTCATGGCCGGCCCGAACGAGGACCTTGTGTGGCTCGCCCCCGATGACCCGGCGCACCACTGGATCCGCGCAACCTGGGACAACCAGGAAGTGGACCCCCGTCTGCCCATGAACAAGTAAGAAAGACCCGAGAGGACTACCCATGAGCAAAGAAGCCTACAAGGGAACCGTGCGCCTGACGGTCGCACAGGCAATCATTCGCTTCCTGTCCAACCAGTACACCGAGCGTGACGGCGTCGAGCACCGCCTCATCGCGGGCGCCTTCGGCATCTTCGGCCACGGTAACGTTGCCGGCATCGGTCAGGCCCTGCTGCAGAACGAGATCGCGCCCGCCGAGGGCGAGAACCCGATGCCCTACATCATGACGGCGACGACCAACCGCCTGCCCGTCCTCATCTTCCCCTCCGACCAGTTCGCGACCCGCATCCCGGACCCGGTCCTCCAGCAGCTTGAGGATCCGACCTCGCTCGACGTGACCGTCAACGACGCGTTCCGTCCCGTCTCTCGCTTCTTCGACCGCATCAATCGTCCCGAGCAGCTGATCCCCTCGCTGCTCAACGGTATGCGCGTCCTGACTGACCCGGCTGAAACCGGTGCCGTGACGATCGCCCTGCCCCAGGACGTTCAGGCCGAGGCCTACGACTGGCCGGTCGAGTTCTTCGCCAAGCGCGTGTGGCACGTGCGCCGTCCTCCCGTCGAGCGCGCCGCCCTCGAGCGCGCGGTCGCCAAGATTCGCGCCGCCAAGCGTCCCCTCATCATCGCCGGCGGCGGCGCGATCTACTCCGAGGCCGACTTCACGACGGCCTCGAAGACGCAGTTCAAGAACCCCGACGTCTCCTTCGTCAACATCAACATCACGCCCTTCGACGCCGCCAAGCAGAGCGCCGAGATGGTCGTGGCCGACGCCCGCGAGGCGCTCGTTGCCCTGACCGAGGAGCTAGCCGACTACCGCGTCGACGAGTCCTACACCGCCGAGATCGCCGCCGAGCGCGAGGCCTGGGCCGCCAAGGTGGAGCAGTGCTACCACGTGGGCAACGCCCCGCTGCCCGCGCAGACCGAAGTCTTCGGTGCGCTCAACGAGCTCATGGGTGACGAGGACGTGGTCATCAACGCCGCCGGCTCGATGCCCGGCGACCTGCAGGCCTTGTGGCAGGCGAAGACCCCCGTCCAGTACCACGTCGAGTACGCCTTCTCCTGCATGGGCTACGAGGTTCCGGCCGCCATGGGCGTCAAGCTGGCTCGTCCCGAATCCGAGGTCGTGTCGATCGTCGGCGACGGCACCTACCAGATGCTCCCGATGGAGCTGGCCACGGTCGCCCAGGAGGGCATTAAGGTCATCTACGTCCTGCTGCAGAACTACGGCTTCGCGTCGATTGGCGCCCTGTCGGAGTCGCGCGGCTCCCAGCGCTTCGGCACGAAGTATCGCCAGCGTGGGACCGGCTCGCACCTGGAGGATACGGACACGATCGCTGGCGTGGACATTGCAGCGAACGCTCGCTCGTGGGGCATCGACGTGCTCGAGGTCCAGACGATCGAGGAGTTCAAGGAGGCATACAAGGCGGCCGCCGCCTCGGATCGTGCGACCATGATCCACATCGAGACCGACCTGATGGGCCCCAACCCGCCCGGATCCTCCTGGTGGGACGTGGCGATCTCGGAGGTGTCCGTGCTCGAGTCGACCCAGCGTGCGTACGAGGACTACCAGAACGATCGCAGGCCGCAGCGCCACTACCTGTGATGCGCTGAGTGCGTGAGGGGCGGCCCCGGATTAGTCCGCGGCCGCCCCTGTCGCGTATACCCTTGGTGCGTCAGTAGGCCCGGCGTGAAACGTTTTGTGAAACGGCGCGTTGGCTGGTGTGGGGAGTTGGCGATGGGGGCGTGTCCTATAGACGGGACAATCTGGGCCCTGTTGGCGCTGATGTTTCGGACGTTGCGACATTAGTCTTAGGGACGTGCTATTATTTGTCCTAACAAAGTTGTTCCGCCATTCGTGGATGAATGGGAAGAAAGGTAAAACCAATGACAATCAACCTGTGGGTCAACGGCGAAGAGTACGTCGCTCACTCCGAGAAGACCATCGATGTCGAAAACCCTGCCACCGGCAAGGTCGTCGATCAGCTCGCCCTGGCCGACAAGCATTGCCTCGACCATGTCGTCGAGATCGCCCGCGAAGCGCAGAAGGAATGGGCCCGCACCGCCCTGGCCAAGCGCGTGGACATCATGTTCAAGTTCCGTCAGCTCGTCATCGAGCATCAGGATGAGATCGCCGACGCCATCGTGCGTGAGGGCGGCAAGACCCACGGCGACGCCCTCGGCGAGATCGCCCGCGGCCGTGAGACCATCGACTTCGCGTGTGGCATCAACGCTGCCCTCAAGGGGGAGTTCACCGACCAGGCCTCGACCGGCGTGGACGTGCACACCCTGCGTCAGCCCGTCGGCGTCGTCGCCGGCATCTGCCCCTTCAACTTCCCGGCCATGGTCCCCATGTGGATGCACCCGGTCGCCCTGGCCACCGGCAACGCCTTCATTCTCAAGGTCGCCTCGGTCGTCCCCAGCGCCTCGCTGATCATCGCCCGCCTCTACAAGGAGGCCGGTCTGCCCGACGGCCTGTTCAACGTCATCGCCGGCGACCGCCACCTGGTCACTGACATCCTCACCCACCCCGGCATCGACGCGATCTCCTTCGTTGGCTCCACCCCGGTCGCCCACATTGTGCAGGACACGGGCGTGGCCCATGGCAAGCGCGTCCAGGCCCTGGGTGGTGCGAACAACCATGCGATCGTCATGCCCGATGCGGACATCGAGTTCGCCGCGCAGCACATCAGCGCCGGCGCATTCGGCGCGGCCGGCCAGCGCTGCATGGCCCTGCCCGTGATCGTCACCGTTGGTGGCGTCGAGGAGAAGCTCGTGCCCGCGATCAAGGCTCGCGCTGAGAAGATCGTCGTCGGCCCCGGCACCGACCCGGCCTCCGAGATGGGCCCGGTTATCACCCGCTCCTCCCAGGAGCGCATTACCAAGTGGATCGACGAGGCCGAGGCGAAGGGTGCGAACATCGTCCTCGACGGCCGCGGCTACCGCCCCGAGGGCGAGGAATACGCGGACGGCTTCTGGCTGGCCCCCACCATCATCGATGGCGTGGACCGCAACCTGAGCGTCTATTGCGAAGAGGTCTTCGGGCCGGTCCTGGTCGTCGTGCACGCCGACACCTACGAGGAAGCCATCGAGATCGTCAACTCCTCCGAGTTTGGCAACGGCTCCGCGATCTTCACCTCCGACGGTGATACCGCCCGCCACTTCGTCGTCGATGTCGAGGCCGGCATGGTTGGCGTCAACGTGCCGATCCCGGTTCCGGTCGCGTACTACTCGTTCGGTGGTTGGAAGGAGTCGCTGCTGGGCGACACTCACATCCATGGCCCCGAGGGCGTGCGCTTCTACACGAAGGCCAAGGTTGTCACGACCCGTTGGCCTAAGCGTGGCGAGAAGGTCGGCTACGTCGGAATGAACTTCCCGACGAACGCCTGAGTCTGACAGCTCTCTGAGTGGAGGGGTGGGTGCAGTGTGCCCACCCCTCCACTCTATACAGTCATAGGTGTGGGCTTGAGTGCGCCGGCGACGAGGTGCTCGCTGGGGCCTCGGCCTTGATATCCTCAAGGGGCGCGACCGTCATCCGCCTGACATCTGCCGGGAAGCGGTGCGTACGCGGGCGCGGCATTATGCTATGGCTGCTGTCTCGTTCATCCGGATCGCTCCGACGAGGAAGTGCAGAGGAGAACCATATGCCACACACTCCAACGATTGACGACTACACGCCCGACAGGGTGCGCGAGCTCGTCGAGAAGACCCCCGCTTCCGGTGCGAAGCGCTCCCTGGGCGCAATTGCTGCCATCGCGACGCTTGGCTCTCTCCTCTTCGGCTATGACACCGGCGTTGTCGCTGGTGCCCTGCCATACATGTACATGCCCGGAGGCGCCGGCGGTCTGAACATGACCACCTTCGAAGAAGGCTGGGTCGGCGGCCTGCTGTGCATCGGTGCTGCCGCCGGTGCGTTCTTCGGCGGACGCCTCTCCGACCGCTTTGGTCGCCGCCATAACATCACGCTGCTGGCCATCATCTTCCTGTTCGGCGCCATCGGCTCCGCGATTGCCCCGAACATCTGGGTCCTCTACCTGGCGCGTATCATCCTTGGGTTCGCCGTTGGTGGCGCTTCCGCGACGGTTCCCGTCTTCCTCGGCGAAACTGCCCCCAAGCGGCTGCGCGGTTTCCTCGTCGCGACGGATCAGATGATGATCGTCTTTGGCCAGTTCCTGGCCTTCTCTATGAACGCTGTCATCGCTCACATGCAGGGTGGTCCCACTGTCACCTTGACCGGTGATGCCGTGGATGCCTCCGGGCACGTGCTCGGACAGGCTGGCACCTCCGTCGCGTGGGAGACCGTCCAGGCTGCCGTCAACATCGCCGACGTCACCAGCGGCGGTAACGGCCTGACTTGGCGCTACATGCTCATCCTGTGCTCGCTGCCCGCCATCGCCCTATGGATCGGCATCCGCACTGTGCCCGAGTCCTCACGCTGGTACGCCGCCAATCTGCGCATCGTCGAGGCCATTGGCTCCCTCAAGCGTGTGCGCGATGAAAAGACGGATGACGTCGCTGGCGAGATCAACGAGATGCTTGATGTCCAGCGCGCAGAGTCTGCTCAGGAAAAGTGGTCGCTGTCCCAGATCCTCACCGTGAAGTGGGCACGCAAGCTCCTCTACATCGGTATCGTCCTGGGCATCGCCGACCAGCTGACGGGCATCAACACGGCCATGTACTACACGCCGAAGATCCTCAACGCCGCCGGCGTTCCCATGGAAGACGCCATCACCCTGAACGTTGTCTCCGGTGGTATCTCCGCGATCGGTTCCGCCGTGGGCCTGTGGTTGGTCGCCCGATTCGCTCGCCGTCACGTGGGCATGTATCAGGAGCTCGGCATCACGATTTCTCTGGCTGCGCTGTCTGCCGTGTTTGCAGCCTTCATCAGCCCCTACCTGGATGGCGAGGGAAACATCTCCGGCGCCCCGACCTTCGCGCCCTGGCTCGTTCTTGGTATCGTCTGCATCTTCGTGTTCATCAAGCAGTCCGGAACGGTGTCCTGGGTGCTCGTCTCCGAGATATATCCTGCCGCTGTCCGCGGCACTGCCCTCGGTATCGCGGTGGGTGCTCTGTGGCTTGCCAACGCGCTCGTAGCCGTTGTTTTCCCACCGCTCATGGCGACCGTCGGTGGCGCTGGTACGTACGCGATCTTCGCAGCCATTAACTTCCTCTCGTTCCTCTTCTACTGGAAGGTCGTCCCCGAGACGAAGTTCCACTCGCTGGAGGAACTGGAACTGAAGTTCCAGAAGGACTACTCCTGAGAACGAAAAGTTCACGTCCGTGTGTCCGTCATGGGACTCGTTACAGTGAGATGCACCTGGTTGGTCATCGCAGATCCTGGGTGTGGCCCATGCGCGACCAGGATGCCGGGATAAAACTTTCCCTGCTGGCGGCCGCGGATGTCGTTACCGGGATAAAACTCTCCCTGCATGCGTAAAACAGGCCAAAATGAGCGTTTTGTGACGAGCAGGGAGAATTTTTCGCGTTCCTACGGCTGATGTGTTGAGTGGGGAGAGTTTTGTCCCGCTTAGAACCTGGCTACTTGCTGATCTCGTCAGGCGTGTTACCCGCGGTTGTCATGTGGTGCAGGAGCAGGCGGGGGAGCCAGAGGAAGAGGGACGCGTGGCCTGCGGGGATTGCTGCTGCGGTGTGGGCGGCGGCCCGACTGGTGGGTGGCGGCAGGGCCAGGTAGTACTGGTCGCCCGACTGGAGGGCGGCGCGAGGCCTGCGGGGTGAAGGTGGCTGCGGCGCCGGTGGGCGGTGGCAGGGCCAGGTAGTACTGGCCGCCCGACTGGAGGGCGGCGCGAGGCCTGCTGGGGCGAGGGTGGCTGCGGCGCCGGTGGGTGGTGGCAGGGCCAGGTAGCACGAGCCGCCCGACTGGAGGGCGGCGCGAGGCCTGCTGGGCCTGGCCGGGCTTCGAGACGACGCGCCGAGCGAAGCTCGCGGCGCGGACGGCGAGCGGGCGGGCAGGCCTCGCGCCGCACGGAGGTCTGGCGGCGGGTTCAAGCGGTAGAAGCCGCCCACCGGCGCACAGAGCAGCCACGGGCAACGATTATCAACGCTTAGCGCGCCACGGCCTCGTCGATGACGGAGGCGACCTCGCGGGCAACCGACGCCCACGTGAAGTGCTCGCGCACGCGTGCGCCCACAGCCGCCGCGCAGGACGCGCGACGCACCGGGTCGGTGATGGCCTCGCGCAGGGCGGGGACGAGCGCATCCGTGAGCTCGGCGGACGTGCGGCCGTCCACGATCCATCCGAGTGCGGGTGAGGTGATGACCTCCTCGGTGCCGCCGCGAGGCGTCGCCACGATCGCGCAGTCGCCCAGTGCCGCCTCGAGGATCGAGGTGGGCAGGCCCTCGGGGTACATGGACGGGTAGACGAACACGTCGGAGCGGCGGTACAGGCTCATGACGGCAGGGAAGTCGAGCTTGCCCAGGAACGACACAGCAGGATCGGACCCGTAGCGTTCGTGCAGCTCTTCCTCGATGGGACCAGAGCCCGCGACGGCGAGACGCAGGGGTACGTCCGGCAGTTCGGCGCGCAGGCGCGTGAAGGCGTCGAGCAGTGCGACGATGCCCTTCTCGGCGATGAGACGCCCCGCGTAGGAGATGACGATCTCGGAGTCCTCGCGGCCTCGCGGCCATTCGCGCTCGTAGCGGTCGTCCGCCACTGCCGTATCCTCCGGCGTCACCGCGTTGTACCAGACCCCCGAGGCCTCGATCCCGAAGTGGCGCAGCCACTTGTTGCAGTTGCGTGACACCCCGTAGTAGGAAGTCACGTGCTTCTTGACGAAGTGCGTGAGGCCGTGCTCGTAGATGCCGCCGAAGAAGTCCAGCACCGGGTTACCCACGCTCATGTGCGCGGTGCCGTGCTCGATGAGTGCGACGGGGCGGCCCAGGCGATGTGCGAGGCGTGCGCCGAGCAGGCTGGTGAGGTGGAAGCGCGTGTTGACGATGTAGAAGTCGGCGTTCTCGGCCTCGACCGCGGCCATCGTCTCCTTGAAGCGCTCGTCGCGCTTGAAGAAGGGGTAGCGCTGCTTGAAGAGGCCCTTGGTGGGCAGGCGGTAGATGCGCAGGCCGTCCCGGTCTTCGAAACGAGGCAGGGACTCGTCGTGCAGGGACGTGACGATGAACAGGTCGTAGCCCAGGGCGCGCAGCTGCTCGCTCAAGCGATCCTGGTAGCGCTCGATCCCGCCCAGGTAGGGCAGGAAGAACTCCATGAAGATACCGACCTTGACGGGGGAGTGGGGGCGATCAGTCACTGACGGGCTCCGTTTCGATGGTCGGGCGATGGGTGGGGATGAGCATGAAGACGACGAAGAGGATTGCGAGCAGGGCCATGGTGGCCGCGTAGGCCAGGGACGCGCCCATCATGGCGAAGGAGCGCACCAGCGGCGCCGCCGCCAGGTAGGCGGTCCCTCCCGCGATCAGGAACGCGACGAGGACCGCGCGCAGGCGGCGCATGGTCGCCAGCGCGTAGTAGAGGATGACGCCGGCCGCGTTGAGGGCGCCACCGAGGACGAGCACCATCAGCTCAGGCACATAGTCGGACACGTCCGTGCCAAACACGAGGGTCAGGAGCGGAGCGCCGATGACGTAGGTGACGAGCGCGACGAGGACGAATGCGCCCGTGGTCGTGAGGAGGCCGCGGCGAACGATCGCGAAAAACTCCCCGCGTTTGCCCTCGGCCCAGCGCAGCGCCATGCGGGTGAGGAGCGGACGGAAGACGAACAGGGACAGCATGTTGATGGCGACCGCAGGCATGTAGATGATCGCGAAGACACCCAGCTCCTCGTCCCCGAGGCTCGCGTGAATCGCGAAGCGCGGAGCGTTGGCCAGGTACTGGTTGAGGAACGCGGCGATGAACAGGGGCAGGCATTCCCACAGGATCCCGCCGATGCCTCGTAGATTGAACGAGGGCAGCAGTGAGAACAGGCCGCGCGCGGGGAGCCCGTACGCGACGACGAGCACGACGCAGGTGACCGCGAAGGTGACGAGCGTGGCGATGAGCAGATCCTGCGTGACCCAGTACAGGCCCGACCACAGGAACGTCGTCGTGAAGATGCGCGCGAAACAGGCCTTGCCGGCGATGTCGAGGCGCCCGGAGCGCTGAAACTCCGAGTAGTACACGTCCTCGAAGGCGTCGAAAATACGCAGCAGCGCCATCGCCGCGATGACCGCGAACGCGGGGTAGGGGTCCTTCGTCGAGGAGTTCCACGAGTGGATGAGGATCAGGCACACCATGACCAGGCAGGTCAACAGCCTCGTGGACAGGTAGGTGCCGAAGTCGAAGCGGCGCCGCACGTCGGTCACGTGGAAGGTACGCACCTCGTACAGGCCCACCGTCTGGTACTGCTGGCCGATCGCCAGCGCGAGGGTAAACAGACCGTACTGGGCGCGCGCAAAGGAATCCGTGGCGCCCGAGCGCATGATCGCCACGCCCATGATGACCACGGCGAGGCTCGACATGAGGGAGGCGGCCGTGTTCCACAGGTAGTCGCGCCCCAGCTGGCCGCGCGACTCGAGGGCCTCCTCCGTGGCCTCGACCTGCGCGTCGCCGGCGGCCTGTGCGTCAGGAAGGGACGAGGCCGTGGTGTCCTTTTCGCTCACGCGCCGGCCTCCTCGGAGGCCTGGGGTCCCGGATCATTCGGCCCGAAAACGATGTGGAAGGGCTCGTGTGTCACCCGATCTTCAGGATCCGGAATGCGCATGTAATCCCCGTAGCCGCGCGTGAGCACGACGTCGTACGCGGCGGGGATACGCACTGTGATGTCCTCGAAAGGAACGGAGCGAGCAGGGAAGAGCTCGGCCTCGGAGGCGCTCCAGCGACGCGGGTCGCGCGTCGAAAAATCGCCGAACAGGATTGAGCCGTCGGCTGCCTTCTGCGGGTTCTCGCGGCCCTTGAGGGCGGCGCGCAGCCAGCGCCGGTACAGCGAGGCCTCGTTGACGCGCAGCGCCCGCATTCCCCAGTGGGCGCAGGCCATCGCCGTGGAGGCCAGCTGGCGCGCGGGTGTGGGCAGGCCCGTCGGCGGGTTGGGGATGGAACGTAGGAACATGAGGCGCGCCCACAGCCACGTGCCGCGCGACTGGGCGCGGAAGCGACCGGGGTCGTCCGCGATCTCATCAAGGACGAACAGGTCCACGCCGATCGGCATGCGGAAGGAGCGGTCCTTCGCGACCTTCGAGACGAACTCCGAGCCCTTCAAGCCCAGCACGCCGAAGCTGATCGGATAGTTGGGGTGAGTGGCGGGGGAGGCGATGAAGAACTCGTCCCCGAGGAGGGCTGGGGCCTCGGCGATGAAACGCTCGTAATCCTCCCGCGGCATGCACACGTCCCCGTCGTCATCCCACGGGATGAAGCCCTGGTGGCGCACAGCTCCGATCGCCGTGCCACCGTAGGCGACGTAGCGCAGATCGAGGAGGGCGCACACGCGGTCGATCTCGGCGAGGCAGCGCTTGGTGACGCGCTGAATGGCTGCCAGGGTTGCGGGGTCTGCTGCGCTCATCAGTTCTCCGATCGTCTTAGGGGACGAGGCCTACAGGGCCTCGGCGTAGGGGCCGAAGTCGATGACCGCGGCCTCGTGGTTGTAGCGCTTCTCCGGGGGAGGCAACTGCATATAGTCGCCGTATCCGCGGCGCAGCAGGGCGTCGTACTCGTTTTGGATCATGACCGTGATGTCCTCGAAGGGAACGTCGCGGGTGGGGAAGAACTCCTCCTCGCGCACGATCCAGTTCTGCGGGTCGCGCATCGTGAAGTCGGCGTACACGCCCGTGCCCGTGCCCTCGTAGCGGCGAACCGCGCGCTCCCACCTGGCTTGCAGGCTCGCCGGCGTCGCGCGCACCGCCTTCAGACCCAGGTGCGCGAGGGTCGTCGCCGAGAAAATCAAGGCCTTCTTCCAGGCGGGCGTGTTGATCAGGTGCGGACGAGGCGTGCCCTGCAAGAACAGCAGGCGACCCCACAGCCATGACTGGCGCGACATCTCCTGGAAGGCCTTGTCGTCGTCCGGAATCTCATCCAGGGGCAGGATGTCCAGGAAGAAGGGCATCCGGTACTTCGAGTCCTTGTCCGCCTCGGGGATCAACAGGGTCCCCGGCATGACCATCTTCGTGAACATGAAGGGGAAATCGTCGCGCGTGCGCGTGTTATCCAGGCGGAAACGCTCATCCATCAGGGCGGGAGCCTCGGCCAGGAAGCGCTCGTAGTCGGCGCGCGTCATCATCACGTCGATGTCGTCATCCCACGGAATAAAGCCGCCGTGGCGGATCGCGCCGATTGCCGTGCCGCCGTAGATCGCGTAGGACACCCCGATGCGTCGGCACACCCGGTCCAGCTCGGCCAGGATCAATGTCAGGAGCTTCTGGACCTTGCGCAGGTCGGTCTCGGGTGTCGTCATCAGTCCTCCGAATATGACAAAGCGGGTGAGCGCGCGTGCGCCCACCCGCCATTGTCTCACGGCTGCTGGCCGCTGACCTTCTCCGAGCGCCTGGGAAGCAGGTCACCCCACGAGGGGGTTGCCGCCAGGACCGTGCCCACGAGGATCACGACGCAGCACGCCACCTGGGTGGCCGTGGGCACCGTTCCCTGCAGGACGAGTGCGAAGATGATCGCCCACGCCGAGTAGGAGATGTTCAGGGCCATACCGCGCGAGGCACCGATCGCCGACAGGGCCTTGTAATAGAACAGGTACGAGGCCGTACCGGCCAGGCCGGCGAGAGCCACCACGCCCGCCGACAGGTGGGCCAGCGAATGCAGCGTGAAGCCGAAGACTCCCGCGATCGGCGCCACGACGAACAGGTACACGACCGCCGAGGTCGTTTCGCGGATCTGGAGGGCCACCTCGTTATCCACGGCCTCGTCGCGCATGCCCCACGTGAGGATCACGGCCTCGGAGCCCCAACCGATCACGCAGGCCAGGGCACCTGCGACGCCCAGGATCGCGTTGCCGCCTTCGATCGGCTCCGATGTCGCCGACCAACCCGTCGCGACGATGGCCGCGAGGGCGACCAGCAGGGCCGCGATCTGGCGGGGAGCCATGCGCTCCTTCAAGAGGATGAAAGCCAGCAGGGTGCCGAGCGCCGGGTAGAACGTCGAGATGATCGCGGTCAAGCCAGGGCCGATGTTGTCGATCGCGATTAGGTAACCGCTCATGCCGATCGGGCCGCCCAGCAGAGCCGCCACGATCACCGACTTACCGGGGCGCGTGCGCAGCGCCGCCCAGGTGTCCTTCAGGCGGCCTCGGAGAGCCATATACACGAGCAGGATCACGGCGCATGCAACGTCGTGCAGGACCGCGCCGGCGAGCGCCGACTGGCCGAAGTCGGCAAATGGGATCATGGCCAGTGCGATCGCCAGCACGACCGTGTCGAGGCCCCACAGGACACCCGAGAAGATGCCGTAACGCTTGCCTCCGTGCTGAGTTTTCATGCCAGTTTACCTTCCGTGGAGATCTGAGTGCTCGAGGCGGCCTCGTAGGCTGCGAGCAGGGAATCGAGCGTGCGTGTCGCGTGCGAGTAGTAGATGTAGAGCCACTCGCCGACGTCGTCCCCCTCGGCCTCCTTGACCAGCGCCCACAGGTACCAGCACCAGCCGGCGAAGACCTCGTAGGCGCAGAAGTGGCGCTCCTCGGCCTCGCTGGGGGCGTGACCCAGGTAGAACTCCAGGGCGGCGTGAGCGCGCTCGCGGGTCATCTCCGCCGTGCACACGGTCATCGTGCCGAAGTCGGCGGCCATGTCCGACATGCCCGCGTACTCCCAGTCGATGAGGCTGATGTTGC
>PPYE01000215.1_pt1 | contig 41757 bp, 53 predicted proteins | sample 1559881 | NCBI WGS metagenome assembly PPYE01 (sample SAMN08240022, study PRJNA423297) | Human gut metagenome, whole genome shotgun sequencing project. | reverse complement strand
CGAACAGAGAAGTTAAGCCTCGTCACGCCGATGGTACTGCGTAACAGTGGGAGAGTAGGTAGCCGCCGTTTTTAAGAAGAGTCCCCTTCAGTAGAAATATTGGAGGGGATTTTTAATTTCTTAAAACTCTGTATATTCAGAGGAAATGTTTTTTTTAACATATTAAGTCGCTAACTCATCGAACAAAACATATTGTAGCTTGTTTTTATAAAAGAGTTAAACTTTAATGTTTAAATGATGTGAACGACGATGAACATATACAATTTATTGCTACATTTGTGGCCGAATCTATTGGAATCGATTAAACAACTAAAAATACAATGAAATTTTCGCCGAAATTCATACTCGCTTTTCTTCTGCTGATGCTATCATTTAGCGTAAGTGGGAATGCTGTGAATTTCTCTCCCCGTATTTTTAGTGACTCACCTTGTCAATTATCGGAATTATCTTCTGACAGCCATCAGCGCTCTTCTGTAGATGGGCAGTCTGTTAGCTATGATAGCGTCCGTTCTTTGTCTGTTTCTGATGTAGAATTAGGACTTAAACTCGTAACAGAATCAAACTCGAATAATTATCGTCTGCGTAGAATCATTGAAATCAATGACTCTTTGAAAGACGTTATGCATAAGTTTCTCGTGTTAAGAGAAAACTCTTTAGTATTAGATCAAAGTAAATCATTTTATTCGGATAAGGATCCACATTACTCCATTACGTGTAGCGACTACTACGTGTTCGCTTTAAGACGCATCCTTATTTAGTCTTTTCCCTATTTTATTCGTTTTTTTTCGTACTCTGTATGAAACCGTGTGACTTTACCTTTTAAAAGTTGCAGGGTCTGTAGCGCAGTGTGTCTAATCGAAATATTTACTTCCTAAATAACTAAAATTAATTTCTTAACAAAAAAACTTATTATGGAAACTACTAAAAAAACTCAAGTTGTAGGTATAAAGAATGCCGGTATCGTAATCATCTGCTGTTTAGTAATAGCTGTATGTATCTTTCAATTCCTATTAGGTAACCCGTCCAACTTTATGAACAATGACCCTAACAATCACCCGTTGAACATGTTGGGTACTATTTACAAAGGTGGTATCATCGTACCTATTATCCAGACATTGTTGTTAACCGTACTTGCTTTGAGCATCGAGCGTTATTTTGCTCTTCGTTCTGCTTTCGGTAAAGGTTCATTGTCTAAGTTTGTAGCTAACATCAAAGACGCTTTAGCTGCAGGTGACATGAAGAAAGCACAGGAAATCTGTGACAAACAACGTGGTTCTGTTGCTAACGTAGTAACTTCTACTTTGCGTAAGTATGAAGAAATGGAAAAGAACACAGCTCTTCCTAAAGAACAGAAGCTGTTGGCTATCCAGAAAGAACTTGAAGAAGCTACTGCTTTGGAAATGCCTATGATGCAACAAAATCTTCCGATCATCGCTACTATCACTACTTTGGGTACATTGATGGGATTGCTCGGTACTGTAATCGGTATGATCCGTTCATTTGCTGCTTTGTCTGCTGGTGGTGGTGCTGACTCTATGGCTTTGTCACAAGGTATCTCTGAAGCTTTGATTAACACTGCTTTCGGTATCTTGACTGGTGCATTGGCTGTTATCTCTTACAACTATTACACTAACAAAATCGATAAATTGACTTACGGACTCGACGAAGTCGGATTCTCTATCGTGCAAACTTTTGCTGCTACTCACTAATTCTGCGAACCCTTATAAAATCTATTATTAATCATGGGTAGAGCGCAAATTAAAAAGAAAAGTACGTTCATAGATATGACAGCTATGAGTGACGTTACTGTATTGCTTCTGACTTTCTTTATGTTGACTTCAACATTTGTGAAGAAAGAACCAGTACAAGTTACCACTCCGGCTTCCGTATCGGAAATCAAGATTCCGGAGACGAATGTACTCCAGATTCTGGTTGATCCGGAAGGGAAAATATTTATGAGCCTCGACAAGCAGCAGGATATGCAGGCTGTATTGGAGAGCATGGGTGAAGAGTATGGCATTAAGTTTACTCCGGAACAGGAGAAGAGATTTATCTTGTCTTCTACTTTTGGAGTACCTATCAGAAGTATGCAGAAATATCTTGATCTCCCGGAAGATCAACGGGATAAGATCCTAAAGAATGAAGGTATTCCATGCGATAGTGTTGACAATCAGTTTAAATCGTGGGTACGTAATGCACGTACTGCTAACGCTGATCTACGTATTGCTATCAAGGCAGACGCTACGACTCCATACTCAGTGATAAAGAACGTTATGAACTCACTTCAGGATTTGCGGGAAAATCGGTACAATCTGATTACTTCTCTCAAAGCAGAATCTGAAAATTAAAAAGGAGGAAATACAATGAGTGCTGAAGTACAAGAGAGCGGCGGAAAAAGAGGAAAGAGCAAGCAAAAGAAAATGACTGTCCGGGTGGACTTTACACCGATGGTGGACATGAACATGTTGCTGATTACTTTCTTTATGCTTTGTACCACACTGAGCAAACCTCAGACGATGGAGATAAGCATGCCGAGTAATGACAAAGATATAACTGAAAACCAAAAGAGTATGGTGAAGGCTTCACAAGCAATTACATTATTGCTGGGAGCTGATAACAAACTCTATTATTACGAGGGAGAACCTAACTATAAGGATTATACCTCGTTGAAAGAAACTAGCTACGGCGCAGATGGACTGCGTGCCGTACTTCTTCAGAAGAATGCTGTTGCTGTCAATAAAGTAAGAGAATTGAAGCAGCAAAAACTTGATCTTAAGATCACGGATGACGAATTTAAGAAGCAGGTTTCTGAGATAAAGAGCGGAAAGGATACACCGACCGTAATTATCAAAGCTACTGATGATGCTTCTTATATGAATCTGATTGACGCGCTGGACGAAATGCAGATATGTAATATTGGTAAATATGTGATAACAGATATCGCTGAAGCTGATGAATTCTTGATTAAGAATTATGATGCGAAAGGTGAATTGTCACAAAACTTGGCCGATAATTGATGTAACACCTAAAAAAGAAAAGTAAAATGGCAAAATTAGATTTAGCTTCTTCGGAATGGTGTCAACTGATTTTTGAAGGCAAAAACCAAGCATACGGCGCATATAGAATGCGTGCCAATTCAACAAAACGACATAATGTCGCTATGTTGATTGTAGTGGTCATAGCAGCGGTTGGATTTAGTATCCCTACACTGCTTAAGTTGGCAACTCCGGAGCAGAAAGAAGTGATGACAGAAGTAACTACTCTGTCAAAATTGGAAGAACCTGAAATCAAACAGGAAGAGATGAAACGCGTAGAACCGGTTGCACCTCCTCCCCCTGCATTGAAGAGTTCTATCAAGTTTACAGCTCCTGTCATCAAGAAAGATGAAGAGGTGCATGAGGATGATGAGATCAAGAGCCAGGAAGATTTGAATGCAACCAAAGTATCCATCTCTATTGCCGACGTAAAAGGTAATGACGAGGCTAACGGTAAAGATATCGCAGACCTTAAGCAGGTGGTAACACAGGCTGCACCGGAACCGGAAAAGGTTTTTGATATGGTAGAACAGATGCCGACTTTCCCCGGTGGTCAACAGGAATTAATGGCTTACTTGGGTAAGAATATCAAGTATCCGACTATTGCACAGGAGAATGGAACACAAGGTCGCGTTATTATACAGTTCGTTGTAGAACGTGATGGTTCTATTTCTGACGTACATGTGGCTCGTGGTGTAGACCCTTATCTGGATAAGGAAGCTGTTCGTGTGGTAAAAAGCATGCCGAAATGGCTCCCTGGTAAGCAGAATGGAAAAGCGGTACGTGTGAAGTTCACCGTTCCGGTAATGTTTAGATTACAATAAAAGATGATGAAGAGACAATTTAGGCTGATAGGACTCGTAGCGTTGGTGGTCTTGAGTGCTTGTAACTCAAAATCAAAAGGACCGACGGATACTTATTCTTCCGGTGTGGTATCTATCGCAGCGGATGAGAGTTTCGAACCTATCATACAAGAAGAGATAGAGGTGTTTGAAAGCCTGTACCCTTTGGCCGGGATTGTCCCTCGCTACACAACTGAAGTGGAAGCGATAAATTTACTTCTGAAAGACAGTGTCCGGTTGGCTATTGCAACCCGGACACTGACTAAGGAAGAAATGAATTCATTCCACAGCCGTAAGTTTTTCCCTCGCGAGATAAAATTGGCTACGGACGGTCTGGCATTGATTGTGAATCGTGCTAATCCGGATTCTTTGTTGAGTGTACGTGATTTCCGCCGCATCCTTACCGGTGAGGTGAAAAACTGGAAAGAGGTTAATCCGAATTCCCGTTTGAAAGGGATTCAGGTGGTGTTCGATAATAAGAACTCCAGTACCGTACGTTTTGCAATGGACTCAATCTGTGGTGGAAAAGAGTTGGCTGAAGGTAACGTCAGTGCCTTGAAAACCAACCAGCAGGTGATAGATTATGTAGCGAATAATCCCGACGCTATGGGAGTTGTTGGAGTAAACTGGTTGGGGAACCGCAGTGATACAACCAATCTTTCTTTTCGCGAAGAGATCAGAGTGATGTCAGTGAGTGCAGAGGATGTGGCAACTCCTGCTAACAGTTATAAACCTTATCAGGCTTACCTGTTTTATGGTAACTATCCGTTGGCACGATCTATTTATGCATTGCTGAATGATCCTCGCAGTGGGCTGCCTTGGGGATTTGCTTCTTTTATGACATCCGATAAAGGGCAGAGGATTATATTAAAATCCGGACTTGTTCCGGCTACTCAGCCGGTGCGTATTGTCCACGTGAAAGACGAATAATAACTAAAATTAGAGACTATAATGAAAAGAGTACAAATGTTTTTAGCTGGAGCGTTTATAGCAGTAGGGTCGCTCTATGCGCAATCATCTGACGCCGAATGGCAGGCTGGGGTTGCGAAATTGAAAGAAACTATTCAGACGAATCCGGCACAGGCTGCTGAAGAAGCTGAACATCTGATTAAAGGAAAAAATAAGAAAAATGTGGAATTGTTGGTGGCTATTGGAGACGCATATCTGAATGCTGACAAGATTCCCGAAGCGCAGGAGTATGCAGCTCTTGCCAGAAAGGCGAATGGTAAATCGGCTCTTGCTTCTGTATTGGAAGGAAATATTGCCGTAAAACAGAAAAATGCGGGTCTTGCTTCTCAAAAGTATGAGGAGGCAATTTATTTCGATCCGAAATGTACGGAAGCTTATCTGAAATATGCAGATATTTATAAATCAGCCAATGCAAGTCTTGCCATTGAGAAGCTGAACCAATTGAAGGACCTGGAACCGTCCAACACAGCTGTAGATAAAAAATTAGCCGAAATTTACTATTTAAAAAATGATTTTAATAAGGCAGTAGAAGCTTATGCGAATTTTGCAATGGGACCTACTGCTACGGAAGAAGATTTGGTGAAGTATGCTTTTGCTTTATTTTTGAACCATGATTTTGATAAATCACTCGAAGTAGCTAATATGGGATTGCAAAAGAATGCCCGTCATGCTGCGTTCAATCGTCTGGCAATGTATAATTATACTGACCTGAAACGTTTTGATGAAGCGTTGAAGGCTGCCGATGTCTTCTTCAAGGAATGTGATAAAGCCGATTATTCGTATTTGGATTATATGTATTATGGACATCTGTTGGAGAGTCTGAAAAAATATGATGATGCAGTAGTACAATATGAGAAAGCGGTAAAGATGGATCCGACGAAGACGGATTTATTTAAAAATATCTCTTCTGCTTACGAACAGAAGAATGATTATAAAAAAGCAATCAGTGCTTACCAGAAATATTATGCATCTCTTGATAAGGAAAAACAGACTCCGGACTTACAGTTCCAGTTTGGTAGACTTTATTACGGTGCTGGTACGCAACCTGATTCATTAGTAATCACTGTTGAAGAACGCAAGCAGGCGTTAATGTCCGCCGATTCTACTTTCCATGCAATTGCGGAAGCAGCGCCGGACAGCTATTTGGGTAACTTCTGGAGAGCACGTGCCAATTCTGCACTTGACCCTGAAACAACTCAAGGACTTGCGAAACCTTTCTATGAGGAAGTGGCCGCTTTATTGGAAAGCAAAAACGATCCTCATTACAATTCAGCTTTGGTTGAATGCTACAGTTATCTTGGATATTACTATTTGTTAGCTATCGAAAATCCGGCATTGAAAGCCGAAGCAAAGGCTAACAAAGATAAATCCATAGAATACTGGAGTAAAATTCTGGCTATAGACCCCGCTAATGCTACTGCTAAAAGGGCATTGGACGGCATCAAATAGTGAATAATTTTAGTTGTTTGTCGTGACAGGAGGAGTGGAGAGTGATCTTAGCTCCTCCTTTTTTTGCACTTTTTTCTCCTTTTCTATTGGAATATTCAAAAGATTATCTACTTTTGTGGTGTACTATTACACTAATACACCTAAAGATCATTATTCATTAAACAGAAATACTATGATTACAGTAGAAAATCTTTCATTTACTTATCGTAAATCGAAGCGTGCGGTACTACGTGATTTTTCGCTTTCGTTCGAATCCGGCAGGGTATATGGACTGTTGGGAAAGAATGGTGCGGGAAAATCTACTCTTCTCTATCTGATGTCCGGTTTGTTGACTCCTAAAAACGGTAAAGTGATGTTTCACGATACAGATGTGCGCCGTCGGTTGCCGGTTACTTTGCAGGATATGTTTTTAGTTCCCGAAGAATTTGAGTTGCCTTCGGTTTCTTTGGTCAGCTATATTGAGTTAAACAGTCCTTTTTATCCTCGTTTCAGTAAGGAAGAGATGATTAAATATCTCCATTATTTTGAGATGGATATAGATATTGATCTCGGAGCGCTTTCTATGGGGCAGAAAAAGAAAGTGTTCATGAGTTTTGCGCTTGCTACGAATACCTCTCTTTTGTTGATGGATGAACCGACCAACGGGCTGGATATTCCAGGCAAAAGTCAGTTCCGCAAGTTTATAGCATCGGGTATGTCGGATGATAAGACGATTGTGATTTCTACACATCAGGTTCGTGATATCGACAAAGTGCTCGATCATGTGTTGATAATGGATGACAGTCGTGTGCTGCTCGATGAATCGACAAGTAATATTTGCGACAAACTTTTCTTTGTGGAGAGTGATGATCGGGAATTGGCCAAAAGTGCGCTTTTTGCAATTCCTACTATTCAGGGTAACTACCTGATCCTTCCTAATGAAAAGCAGGACGAGTCGGAACTAAACCTGGAACTTCTTTTTAATGCTACACTGGCTACTCCTGAAGAGATAGCCCGATTGTTTCACACTCAAAAATAAAAGACGATGATAAAAGATACTTTTTTCAGTTTGCCTCGTTTTATAAATCTCTGCCGTAAGGAGATGGTAGAGAATTGGAGATCGAATGTGCTTCGTATGGTGTTGATGTATGGAGTGATGGTAGTGGTAATGGTTTGGAATGGATATTTTGAGTATAAGACTTATGATCCGGTGAGTTTTGTTAAACGTTATGCAGGCTTCGATCCTGCTTGGGAATTTATACTGATGGCTTTTCTGTGGTTTATGTTCGGATTTGGTTGTTTGAGTGGATCGCTGACGATGGAGAAGATGAAAAGCAAGACAAGTAGGCTGGCTGCATTCATGATACCGGTTACTCCTTTTGAGAGATTTTTTTCTCGTTGGCTGATATCGACCGTTGTTTTTTTTGTTGCTTTTCTCATCGCTTTTGAATTGGCCGATTACACACGGGTATTTGCTTATTCGCTTATATATCCGGAGATAAAAGAGGTGATACTTCCTGTCTGTCTGGGGGATCTGGTCGGTAGCGGAAAGAGGTGGTTCTTATTCAGTGAGGCGTATGAACTGGCACTTGTCTTGTCTATTTATTGCTTTATACAGTCATTGTTCGTGTTAGGCAGTTCTGTTTGGCCGAAGAACTCATTTCTTAAGACTTTTGCTGCTGTTGCTATCATTGTTTTAATTTATGTATTGATAGGGATATTTGTCGGTAATATGTTATTTCATGGGGGGAATAAAGATTATGGTCATATATTCTCCTCTATAACGGAGAAGCAAGCCTTTATTCTGGCAACTACGGGTTTTATGTTTTTTGCATCGGTTAATTGGGTGCTCGCCTATTTTCGTCTCAAGGAGTCCGAGATTATTCAACGTATGTAATACTTCAGACTATGAATTTTAAAGAAAGTAAAGCTATTTATTTACAAATTGCAGATCGAATCTGTGATGAGATACTTCTGGGACAGTTTGCAGAAGAGGAACGTATTCCTTCTGTCAGAGAATATGCTGCCATTGTAGAAGTAAATGCCAATACGGTAATGCGCTCATTCGATTATCTTCAGTCACAGAATATTATTTATAATAAGCGTGGGATTGGATATTTTGTTGCTACCGGTGCGAGAGAACTGATTCATTCTTTGCGAAAGAATACATTTTTGGAAGAAGAATTAGATTATTTTTTCCGGCAAATTAGGACGCTGGATATTCCGATAAAGGAGATAACAGATATGTATCGGGAATTTTGTAAAAAAGAACAGTAAAATAAATATTATGAAACGTACAACTTATATACTAATAGGACTTTTTATAGCTGGACTTTGTGTTCTGGTGGGCGGGATGTTTATGATGTTTTGCTTAGGAAGACCATATTTTTCCAATCAATTGAATTTACAGGGAGAACAGTTGACCAAAGAGGTGCCGGTTTGCCGGGTAATATGGCTTACTCAAACGGAGATGAGTACGGAAGAGCGCAGTGTTTGGCTGGCAAATTCTTTTTTGGAAGTACAACCTTCAAAGGAAAAGAAGAATACATTTTCTTGTTCGGAGAAAGTAAATGACTATATGAAAATGACTATTATGGGAGATACATTGAAGATTCTTTTGGACTATTCGTTGGATGAACTTCCACAAGAGTTTAAGGAGTCTAAATATGTGGGATTGAGTACGGGAGATATGCGGCTGAATTTGACACAAGAGGTGGAATGTGTGATAAATGATATCTACATGCAAAAAGTAGTTCTTAAAAATCTGATAAAGGATTCTCTTTCCATTGATACTTCTAATTCCGTCATGGTGGATTCTTGTGATTTTAGAGCATTGAATGTCATCAGGAGTGGTAGAGACGTGGAATTCCAGAGTGGAAATATTGATAACTTATATTTGAATTTGAATAGGATGGATAATTGGTCTGTTAATGTTGAGGGATGTCACATTAATACAGAATATCTGACTGGTGGAAATGCTGACGTACAGCTTCAAAAAGGAGAATGTCAACGTATGTTTTGGATTCCTGAAAAAGATGGTTCTAAATTGACGGTTACATTGACTGAAAAAGCCTGTGTGACGGCACTGGAGTAAGTATATCTTTACCCCCAAAAGGTGGGGCATAAAATCATCCTCACCAACAGATAGCTGTAGTGAGGATGATTTTAATATATGAGGGTTTTGACTTCTTATTTTCGGACCGTTTTTGTATCCTATTACAGCGCTTTCTTCAGAGTGAAGCAGTCGATGTCCGGTGCCCAGTTATAACTATTACCCATGCGAATAGTGTTGTATCCGGCTTTTAATTCAACGGGAACTGTGATTTGGTTATGACCATTATCCTCTCCCAAAGAGTCGATTTTGGCAATGATACCGTTTACGTCCAGTTCTATTTGTCGTCCTTTGCCATATAAATAATGGATGGTCATATCATAGCGTCCGCCATTTTCGCTATATACTTCCCGCCATTCGGCATAGTTTTCAGGTTGTCCGCCAAGGAAGCCTACTTTCATTTTGCCGGAGGCTTCCTTGTCATGGGCATAAATAATACCTTTAGGATTTTTGCCGAGGTCATTGAAAAGAGGTAGGTAAGCCCATTCCGCTTCGTAGAGGGTCGGTTCCAGACGTGTTTCGCCTTCTATGCGGAGGAACATGGCACTGTGTGCAGGAAGCGTTTGTTCGAAGGTACCGGAGAAGTTTCCTAAATCGCTATGTTTTACCAGATCACGTACTTTTACGTTTCCTCCAAATTCCAGTGAAGAGAACGGCACGGAAAAACTACAGATGGTATCAGAAGGATTGTAAAGAGCTACTGCACGTACATTCCCACGTTTCTGTTCAATATCTTTCACGAGTACATAACCTTCATTTTCATGTTGAGCTACATAAGCCTGTAAGCCCAGTGGATCTTGGTTGAGGGCGATCAGTTCTTTATTTGTCAGCAGTTCGAGCGAAGAATCCGGCATGTTTTCCAGATTGCATCCGATAAGCAAAGGAGAGCTCATGATGCACCACAAACCGAAATGAGCTTCTTCTTCTGTCGGAGTAAGACCTTGTCCACCTACTTTACTGTCGTTGCGGAATCCGATGACCATCATATCCATGTCATTATAATGTCCGTTTCCGGCATAAGCCGACAGGTAGAGATTCTTTCCGACTACATATCTTAATGATCCCCAATGTGCATTAATATCTCCACTGATACGCCAGGAAGTTGCTGCATCTTTAGCCCAAGTGCCCGGGAAGGCCCATCGGCAAATATTGATGGAAACATCTTTGTTTACTTTGTCTATACTGTTCCGGATGGAGGTGTAGCGTTCCTTTTCATTAAGTCCCAGCGCATCTCCTCCGCAGTAATCAATTTTGATAAAGTCGAAACCCCAGTCGCCAAAGTATAATTGGGCGTCTTGCGGTTCGTGTCCATAGATGCCAGCTCCTACGCCTGCTGCATCATTGTCCCACATAGAGCCGCATGTGCTGTTGCCCGCATCGGTATAGAGGCCGGCTTTCATTCCCAGGCCGTGAACGTAATCTGCAATCGGTTTCATCCCATTCGGGAAACGTTGTTCGTGGGTATGCATAATTCCGTTGTCATCGCGCTTTCCGAAATAGCCGTCATCAACATTGACATAATGATATCCGGCATCTTTCAGACCTTTTTTCACCATCAGGTCGGCTTGATGCTTGATGATGTCTTCGCTGATGTCTACGCGAAATGCATTCCATGAACTCCATCCCATGATGGGAGGATTGACTGTCTTTTCATTCTCGGAAAGGGTAGTTTGAGTCTTTGTACAACTGATGCACATAAAAGAAGCTACTGCTACTGTAAAGAGATAAATCCTGTTTTTCATGATATAATAGGTTGTGTTTTATTACATATCCGTCCTGAATTTGTTCAAGTGACTGAATAGAAATAAAGGGCAACTTACTGTACTCCAGAAAGCTACCCTTTATTTTTGTCGGAATGAGGCGAATTATCGCGCAATTATTCTGTCGCAAGAGTAACTGATTATTAAATAGTTATAGTTCTTAAAATCCCACGGTTAGAACTTTCTCGTCTCGATTTCGTCCCGGATAATGGGCCTTCATTCTTACTATTATTTTTCATAATGTTCATTAAAATTATTGCATTGTTAATTAGTATTTTGAAACTATGTATGTTATCTCACCAAATCTGATCCGCTTACATCTGCACATTCTGCATTGCTTTCCAGATGGGCATTGACTTTTTTAAGAAGTTCTGCTTGAGAACTGATAGTATCAATCAGTTTTTTTGTTGTGCCAACACCTCATCAAGCTGATTGAGCATCCTGTCTCGCTCTTTGTCAAATCTCTCCCTCTCTTTATTTATCATCTCTAATATCTCAAAGGGGATCATTTTACTGTCTTTGTTTTCCTGCGGATTAGAATCAGGTTGCTTCATGTTTTGTTTGTTTATGCTATTATCTGCTATTAATTTATTGAAAAAAGCATCAGGAATAGGGCGTTCACCACGTTCTATTTGTGATATGAACCCTTGTGTACACTCAAAATAAGCAGCTGCTTCTTTTTGGGTTAATTTGTTGTCTTTTCTAAATGCCTTAAAATCAGTCATTAATTAAGTATTTATCAAAATATTAGCAGATAATAGCGATTAAACTTGGATTGTTGCTATTATTTGCTCGTATTTGCATCGTGTTATAAAAACGACACCACGAAGTTAATAAAACATCTTGTAATAACATTAGTCTAAATTAAAATTTTATCAATTATGGTATTTAGTAAGTACATGCAAAGTCTTCCGAATCAGCAAACTGATACAATAAAACAGATTGCCGATTTGACAAGCTCAACTACTACATCTGTGTATCGATGGATAGCAGGTAAAGCTCGTCCACCTTTAGTTAAGCAGAAATTGATTGCCGAGTTTCTTGGATTTAAACTTGATGAACTTTTTCCACCTGAAGAGAAAGGAGGTGAAGCATGATCTTATGTAATATTGAGTTTTATTCTACTCCTGATGGTGAAGTCATGGTGAAGGAATGTAATCAAGCTGTTCGCAAATTGGAAGAATCGGACCGTGATTTGATTTTATCTTTCTTTATCGCTATCAGAGATAGGTATCCAGTTGCTTTTAAAAGATTAAGTGAGCTTTATTCTAAGAGCGAAAAAAATCGTCTGCATTTTGAATATAAAATAGTTCATCGATTTGCTCGGTGTAATTTTGGTGAGTATGATCAACAGAATTATGATATTGATCGGAATGGATCTTTTCAGTTTGAAGAAGTGCGTTGTCCTCTCCGAGGTGAATGTCAAGATGAGGGAGTTGTTTGTAAGCCTCTGTTAGATTCAAAGTTATCCGCCCGAGAGCTTGAAATATTAGCTTTAATTGCTGAAGGGCTACAGGCTACTGAAATAGCGAATGAATTATCAATTTCAACAGCTACAGTAAACCGGCATCGGGAAAATATTAAGGCTAAGTTGTGTTTAAAAACGATTGGACAGATGGTAAATTATTATTTGACTAACATGAAAAAATGAATAATATGGAAATTAAGAGACTACTAAACCACAATCTTCTTGCCGGTATCGTGGAGAGAGTGCATGAAGATAATCTTCCTGTAGAGATTTGTGTAGGTGAGAATAAAAATGGGATGGTTGATGTTTTATTTGTGTATCCGGATACATTTCAGGATGAATTTGAACCCTTAATGGACGGTGTGTTTAATGAGGTGTTTGGTCCGTTAGAAGGAGGTTTTGAGCTATGAATACTCCATGTTTTACCAATAACTTGCTTGCCATGCAAGAAAAGTTATATCAATTTGCCTATCGATTGACCACTAATGCTGATGCAGCTCGTGATCTACTTCAGGAAACCTCTCTTGCAATATTGGATAACGAGGAGTTATATACTCCTAATACCAATTTCTCTGCCTGGTGTCATACAATAATGCGTAACTTATTTGCAAATCAATATAGAAGGACGATGCGTGAGAGAGCCTATTGTGATACCGTGTCTAATCCTATGTTACGATCTTATGATTCAGCGGTAGATAGTTCTTCAGATACGTCCGAAATACTGCAGGTTCTGGATCTGCTACCTGATTGGCAAAAAGAATCTTTCATTTTACATATTTCAGGATTTAAGTATCGGGAAATAGCAGAAAAACTGAATCTCCCATTGGGAACCGTAAAGAGCCGTATTTTTCAATCTAAACAACAGCTCAAACTTCAATTGCAGGACTTTGTATGAACTAGATCAGAAGGAATTAAATCATGGAAAAAATTATTTTTATAGGTGGTATAGGAAGCGGGAAGACGTATTTAACCGAAGCGATCATTTCGCAAAATGGAGGAGTGATTCTACACCCGATGTTAAAAAAACAATTAATACTGCAAGCAGTGGAGATCTGCAAACAAATCGCCTTTGATGGATTTACCGAACATAGGCTTATAAAGAAAATATTGTCAGAAGATACATTCTGCTATTTGACACATGTTCTATGTACATTTCAATCTAGGCCGAAGTGGTTAACACCTATGTTTGTGAAGAAACATCATATAAAGGTTTTTGAGATTGGTAGGCCGCCTTGCATTGCCATTAAACATGGGCAGAAGAGAACAAATTTTTGACACCATACGGAGAAATAGCTGATATTGGATTATAACTGAATAGAAAGGAATAGTAATATGGATTCAGAAAAACAAGGAATTTTTCTTCTAGCACTCAAAAAGAGCAAGAAGCGTGAAGGTATTACCTACTGTATAGGTGTGTTTAGGTTAGGAACTCCAAACATCGAATTTATTCTAGGCGAAACAGACAATGACCGGGAATATAGGGTAGGCGAAGAAGTCGCTTATATTTATAATGCAGATTATGTTGGTAGTATGCAAGCAGCTTTAGATTGGTTAAATAATAGAAAGTAATAGAAGAAAGATATGTGATTCATTAAAAAAAATCAAGAGATAACATGAATAAGATAAAAATCGAAATTACTCCTGATGGCTGGGAGAGTACCGTAATCATTGACGGTAAAGAGTATAAAGAGAAGCATGTTGCAACAGCATTTGGCTCTGAAAGTATCGAAGGTAATTTTGAAAGTGAAGACGGTATACCAGAAGAAGTATACGACGCATTAAATTCATCTTTTCCCTTCGAATGTATGCAGGCATTATATTCAATCGAATAATATTCAATACAATAAAGAAAGGAACTAAAGTATGAAAACTTATAAAGGTGACGCACCGTGTCCCGGATGCGGAAAAACGGGTAGAGAAAAGGAGCGGTATTGCAAAGATGGTTTGTGTTGGGACTGTAAACGTCTGTTAGGATTAGGAAAAGAAATAAGCGAAATAAGAGCAAACCAAACGGATAAAATAACAGAGGTTAGTATATACATGACTGGATTGCAATATTTGTCATCCAGTGAAACACATGATTGCATTGCCGCATTTCGGGAATTTCTGACTTCTATTTCCGATAAAGAGAAATCTGACAACTGTCAGAGTAGATATATTGGTCATTATGATCACTCCGATTCTAAAAATATAAGGGGTATTAAAATGACTCCTGAATCTGCCGACCATTTGGAAAGTTTTGTTATGGCATTGAATCAGTATTCTAAAGCGGTCTATGACGATGGGGTGAAGCATGGTTCTAACCTATTAATGCGGTTGAATGAGGGTGAACTTACTCCAGATGCTTTCATTAAAAGGGTAAATGGAGATAGAAGTTTTTAATTCAATACAAATTAATAAAGAACTGAAGTATGATAAATAAAAACGTAAAAATGGATGACCGTACAGACGTTACGGTGGTGGAATTTGGAACAGGTGACATCCACATAATAGGCTTAGACTGGAATGAAGAGAATGCTCATGGCGTTTTATTTTCGGAGGATGTACCAAAAGACGTTACTAAGTGGAACACCGTGGATAATGTAATTAAAAACATATCAGAGGCTAAAAACCCCGTTGTTCTCCGTTTCACTCGCATAGAATCAATAGAACAACTCATAGACTCTTTGGTTGAAGTCAGAAACGCTTTCAAAATAAGAAGGAACTAAAGTATGACACAAGAAAAATTCATTGCATTGTCAAAAGAAAAGGTTGCAAAATTGAATAAAGGTTCAAAAGAAGCAGAGGAAGCATGGAGAGCCGGGTATCTGTATTTAGCAGAACAGTTACGTATCAGCTTCAATAACAAAACGCAACTTTACTTTTTAGAAGAAGTAGAAGAAATTGTCGAGGACTCTTACGAACTTGATGAATTTGAATAACGTAAAACATATTAGATATGAATCAACAGGATTTAGACAAAGCGATAAAAACACTACCATCCCCCGATGATGTCGAGACTGACAGATATGTTGTCTACAGCTTTAGCGCAAATTGTCGATTCATTTTTGTGAAGGAAATCTTTTTCGTCACTCCACAAAAGGTGACATTAGCAATGTGGCGTTTAAAAGATATACAGAAATGATAATTTTAAAATAAAACAAAATGCAGATGGAAGCTAAATTCAAAGTAGGAGAAACTTTAATAATAGTCGATGCTCCCGATGATAACTCGAAAATAGGTAAAGAAGTGGTTGTTATTGACACTTATCATTTCATCCGAAAAAGCAAAGTATCGGCTTCGGCTATCGATGTCTGGGAATATAAAGTAAAAGATAACGTCAGGGTGATAGGATGGATTCCTGAATACCATTTAGAACCATTGACTAAAAATGAGTGATAATGTATACAAAAGATATTTTTGAACAGACCATGATTTCATGTGGGTATGTAATCGATAAGATCGTACGAAACGGAGATTCCCAGGAAGTCCGTAAAGTAGAAGGAAGAGTTAAGATCCCTAAGAAAGTGACTATATCTGGGAATCGACAAACTACTATTGAGGAGAAGAAATTCCGGTGGGATGCTGTTGGGCACTGCTTTTCTTTGCGATCCAATGTCCGGCAACGGAGATATGACCTTCCTTTACAGACAATTGTGGAGTTTAATAAACTGGAAAAAACAGAGAAACTAATGCGATAGCTATGAGAGAGAGTTTGGAGAAATATAAGATTGTTGGTACTCTTTGGATAGATGAATTCTTGTCTCGTCTTGGTCATGAAGAATTTCGCAATTTTGAAGCTCGTGTTAATAATGCTCTTGATAAATTAGGCATCAATAAGTATTATGATATATCAACAGATGTGAGGCCCGAAGACCAAGAACTATTTATAAAATTCTGCTGTCTCTATATATACAAGCATTCTGAATATGAGTTTAATGAAGATTTTACGCAAATATGGAGGAAAGAATCGTATGAACAATGGGAAATGGAAAGAAGAAGAAGAATGGTACGTGCGGGAAAACGCAGGTAAAAAAACACTGGAGGAAATGGCCGAGTATGTCCATCGATCCCCATTGGCCGTTCAACTATTCATGCATCGAAAAAAGATAGTTGTTGGCCAGACAGTAAAACGGAACTTAGTACAAGAGATGTTACGTCTTAAGTTTCGGCATCCGGAGAATTTTTCTCCGACACGGAGATTTTATCGCGAAGTAAACATTAATCAAATGCGGTTTTGGGATATTTACTATGGCCGCAAGCAGATTACGCAACAAGAATATCTTGCACTTTCCGAATATTTTGGACTTACTCTCCAGGAAGCATTCGAGGCAAGACAATTAAGTATGTTTAATGAAGAACAATCATGATAAGTAAAGAGGTAATTGACCGGATTAAATCAGCACTAAACATCGTCGATGTTGTTTCTGAATTCGTCTCTCTAAGAAGAAGTGGATCAAATTTCGTTGGCGTCTGCCCTTTTCACAATGACAGCCATCCTTCAATGTTTGTCAGCCCAAGCAGGCAAACTTATAAATGCTTTGTATGCGATCATAAAGGGGATGTTATTCAGTTTATCCAGGAGCATGAAAACATGTCGTTTGCTGAAGCAGCAGAATGGTGTGCTAGGAAGGCGGGTATTGAAATAGAACATCGAGAGTTAACTGATGAGGAAGTGCGTAAAGTTAGAGATCTCGAGGCGATGCGGATTGCATTGAAAGGAGCGGTCGATTTCTTTCAAAAACATCTCCCTGAAGCGCAAGAATACCTCTTCAAACGTGGATTTCGGTTGACGGATAAGGTTATAAAAGATTTTGCGCTCGGATATGCTCCAGAAGGAAATTTGGCAACTGAAGAAATGTTGAAAGCAGGGTATTCAGAGGCTATATTGACAAAGGTTGATGTTTTAAAGAAGTCTGAAAATGGAAGGGTTTATGATAATTTCCGTGACCGGATAATATTTCCGTTCTTTGACCTGCATGGTAATGTAACCGGCTTTTCCGGGCGTTTTGTTATTCCCAAAGAGAAAGTCGGCAAATATCACAATACCGGTGATACTCCAGTTTTCAAAAAAGGAGATCAAATCTTTGGGCTTTTGCAAGCTCGTGGGGCGATTGGTCGTATGAATAATGCCTATTTAGTAGAGGGACAGTTTGATGTTCTATCCATGCATGCGGCTGGAGTCGAAAATACAATAGCTGGTTCTGGGACCGCACTTACTGCAGAGCAGGTTAGATTGATATCCAAGTTCACGCAAAATATAACTCTTGTTTATGATCCGGATGAAGCAGGTCTAAAAGCTTCACTAAGAAACTGTGAGTTACTTTTAAAAGCGGGCTTAACTGTTCAATGCGTTCTTCTACCTGAAGGAAAGGATCCTGATAACATAGCTACTACGGAAAAGGAAAATACTGCGAAATGGCTGATGAATCGGAGAACAGATTTTGCCAGTTACTTTGCGGATATTTTAGCAAAAGACTTTGATGATCCGGAATCAAAGGAGCAGGCACTGAATACGATCTGCAATTTAATTGGCTGCATTTCTTCAGAAACTTTGCGGTTGAACTATGTGAGGAAGATATCCGCTAAGTTTGAGATTACAACAGAAATTATAGAGCGTAAGATACGTGACGTTATCCGGAATGTGAAGGATGTTCCAAAGATTGAGGAGATGAAACCGGGTGTCTATGGTCTTGAACAAATTCAGGAAATACGTCATGAAGGTGAGCCATGTGTACTTACACCGGACTTTGATTTGTTTTTGAAAATGTATGGAGACACTCCTGTTCTTCTTTTGCATGGAGTTCCATCAGCGACAGATATCCAAGCTATACGTCGGGAGTGTGCCTATTTTACAACAGATAGCCAGGGAATTTCTATAAATAGAGATGGAGATGAATCAGACTATCTTTTAGCATTGACAATGCTTTATCGTGCTGGTCTGACAAACATCACTGTGACTGTAGCTACAAAGGATCAAGAGCAGAATATAGTAGAGGACGATGAAGGGTACGATCGGGATGAGCAGCGAAAAGACAAAACTTATACGTTTATAAAATACTATGTGCATTTGCATGGGTTGTTCTTGATTCCTTATTTTGGAGAAAAAACACCATTTATTGAACGTTGTGCAGACTTGATCAGCTATGCTGAAGATTCAGTCCGGGTGGTTAATGCTAAATATTTCTATGATAATCTTTCGCTTAGTAAGACTGATTTTAATGAAATATTAAAGCCTTATTTGGCTAAACGAAAGTCCCGTATGGCAATCAATGCCCAACGTACAGATGACGATGATGAAGATTACGATCCGAATGAACTACCTGGATATGTAGATGACAATCCGGAATACAATGAAATGTATCGTCAATGCGGGTTTTATCCAAAGTTAAACAAAGATGGAGAGCCTGTATGCTATATGTTCCGGCAAGAGAAAGGCGGGCATCAACAAATAGCAGATTTCTTCATGACTCCTTTACTTCATATTTATTCGGATGATAAGGAGGCCAATAAACGAGTTCTCAAGATAAATCGGAGATACTATAAGACTCCACTTTATATTGAGGTTCCATCCAGGGCACTGCTAAAGAAAGCAACCATTGAAGAAGAACTGATTCAGCTGGAGGCTGTAAACTTCACGTCCGGAGAAGAAAAACACTGGACTAAGATCCGAGAATATATGTCCCGGCACTTTATCACCTGTTCAGAAATCCTAACCTATGGAAATCAGCAAGTCGATGGGGCTTCACGCCGGGAAGATAATATGTTTTTCGCTTTTTCAAATGGGATATTTCATGTCGTAGATGAACAGCCACGCTTTGAACCAGTCAATGAGCTTGGTGTTGTGACACATAACAAGAAGAACTATTACCTTCCTGCATTTTCTACCATATATGCTGGATCCGGACGGCAGTCTGAAAAATATGAGCTTATTTCCCAGTTAGTCTATAAGGATATTCCGGCCGAGAAACAATGTAGTTTTGAAAAATGGGCCTCTTTAATGGATCAGGTGTATAAAATCAATGATAATGGTAAATGGGGGATTCTATTTGCTATAATGTGCGCATTTCGTAGTAATATACACTGTATCGACCGTTTGTTTACAGCTCCTTTCTTTATGGGGCCTATGTCTTCAGGAAAAACGCAAATAGCAATTTCTATTCGCTCTTTATTCATATCTCCGAAAGTGCCCATTTTTAATCTAAATATTGGTACAGACGCTGCGATGTCTACTTTGATGAGCACCTTCAGAGATGTCCCGGTCGTCTTGGATGAGTATAACAATAAAGATATATCGGATGTTAAGTTTCAGGCGTTGAAAGGAATTGTTTATGATGGAGACGGTCGGCAGAAACGAAAAGGTACGTCCGGAAAGGAAATTGAAAATGATAAGGTATATGCTCCTGTAATTTTGTGCGGGCAGGAAACGCCGCAAAGGGATGATAATGCACTAATGTCCCGCATTATAGTATGTGAGGTTCCTAAGCCTAAAAACCGTACACAAGAGGAGGTGGATGTGTATAATCAGCTTAAGGATATTGAGGATCCTAACAAAATAGGTTTGTCGAATGTACTTTTGAAGATATTGAAACTTAGGCCACTAGTCATGGAGCATTTCAGAGCACTCAAGCAGCAAGCCTATGATGAATTGAAAGTAGAACTGTACAATGTCGGTGAGATAGATCGCTTGATGAAAACAGCCTCACTTTTTTTAGCGACGTGTAAACTGATCGAAAACCATACTTCTATGAAGCTGCCCTTTTCCTACCAAGAATTTTTCAAAATTGCTTGTGCCAAGATTAAGTTTCAGGTTGAGTTGATTAGTAAGACTGATAAGCTCGCTAGTTTCTTCAAAGCAATGGATGTAATGATCGATACAAAAGCCATAATGGAGAACAGAGATTTCGCTATTGATACTCCTGATAAGATAACTGTTAAGATGCCCGGGGGAGAGAAGAAGGAAATTACATTTCCTGCAGGAACTAAAATCTTGTTTTTGCGCTTAGGTGCTATTTATACACAGTTTGCCCGGAGTTCTTATAATAATGAAGATTCAACACAATCTACCATCGAACAGAACCTTCGCTCACATCCAAGCTATATTGGATGTGTTCATGCTCGACGCTTTAATTGGCATGAAGTTGTAGAGGTACCGAGAGGGGGATATGAAGATAGCGGTGTGAATGAGGGCGCAGCGGTTGATAATACTATGGTTCGAAAGATTGAGAAGAGGTTTACTAATTCTAGCTGCATTGCTTTAAACTATGAAATATTCCAAGAATTGTATGATATTGATTTGCGACGTTCCAACAGTGAACTTGCTCCTGAATCTGCTGACCAAAACAAGCAGCCTTTACCATTTTAGTACGATGTGTTACCTGATTTATACTCCTCCGCTGATCCCGTCAGTCGAGGAGTATTCTTTTTATAATAAAGCGGACATTTCAATTTGTAATCAACTCTATCATTTATGTTTGTTAGCCTCAATCCCCCGGCCCCCCTGAATTTAAAGAAATGCTAAACAAAGAGATGCTAATTTTGAAAAGATAATTTTCAAAACATAGCGTCCAACAGTCCAACAGTCCAACAGTGAAATACTTTTTTAAATGTAAATGCCTGTAGTATAGTAGTATATATCTTATTAAAATAGTATATATATATACAACATTGCTGTTGTTCGGTTGGACGTTGTTGGACGTGTTGGATTTGCAGTTTTCTACGCTCCAACATAATAAAATAATAACCCGTCCAACAAAATGCCACTTAAAAGCCTTATGTTGGATGTGTAGGACATAGTCCAACATTAATTTTATCTCATGCCAATAATTTAAAATGCTGATAATTAGATTAGTATTCCTAGGATAATAGAGGGTGTTGGACGGTTGGACAGTTGGAAGCAAAAAATAATAAAAGTATTTCAAAAATATCCTTTGACTGAAAAGACTATGATTACGACTAGTATTAATATTGAGCCGTATTTGGCTGAATACATGTATGGAAAGTATAATAATGGTTCTGAAGAAGCATTCAGAATACCGGACAATACTGATCTCTATCATATCATTTGGACTTTAATGGCCAAACGACAAAAAAATCAATCGCCAATTGATGAGGGGAATCTGACCTTTATTCTACCAGAAAGGCGTATTGGTAAGGATCCTAGGGTTTTCAATTTTCTTTCTCCTAATTCAGTGAGGATTATAGAGAAAGAGATACGACGCATGTTTAATTTGGAACTTCATCAGATGCTTGAGGAGAATAAAGTGATAGTGAATAGGAAATACAATATTGAAGTAATACATAAATTTATGTGTTCATTTTGCATTGATTCCATATCGGAAGATGCGCTTCTTAAAAATTATTATCGCTGGAGAGAAAACCAGAGTAAGCGTGCGAAACGAAGAGAATATAAAAAGAAGTTAAAAAATGACTGAAAAATAGACGACCGAACTACCCTTTTTGTCCGGAAATGGCGGTGAAAATGGCGGAAAAATGGCGAACTTGTTAATAATCAAATATTTATATAGTTATGAAAGAGCTATCTGTGATTTTGAGAGTAAAACCTGTTAGGAAAATGAAGAAAGAAGAATATGTTTTTTTTGCAGATTATTTTTCTTTTATTCCTGCTAATGCAGATTCTAATTCCGGCAAATTATTCGATTGTAGTCAAAGCATCACAATTGAAACTCCAGATATTGATACGCTGAAAGAGTTTGAATGCGAAAGATACGCTATTATCTATCTGCAGGATTCTTCGGGAAAGGATATAATGATAGGTACAGAAGATATTCCGGCCTTAGTATCCATATCTGCAAATTTGAACACAGCGACTTTGAAAATATCTTGTAAAATGCTTCATTCGCCATTTTCAGCTGCATAAACGGTCCTTCATAGCCTTCTTTTCATGGACTACCTTCGCTGAAAAGATGCGCTACAATGAATAGGACATTTCTTCGTAACTTACTTATTACATCTAATCTCTTCATCACGGCAGAAGCTTATGCTGCTGCCATGATGGAGTGTTTTCCGCTTCTGGACCAAAAGAGTCCCGTGCCTGGATCTTTTTTCTTTCTATCGGATCCGCCGACTTATAAAGAACAGGTGGATAAGGCTATTGCTAGACTTAAAAAAGAAATAGCATGTACTGCAGAACTTAAAGACATAAGTTTAACCAACGATTTCTCATCAGAGGAGCTACCGGAAGGCTCTATTGCTTATCATCGGATATTTGGTACGATTACTTCTAATTCATCCTGGTATTTTTCCTCAAAACAATTTGAGAAAGATTTGATTGCTGCAGAGAGCAATCCTTCAATTTCTGTGCATTTCCTTCACATTAATTCAGGTGGCGGTGAAGCCTGGTATTTAGATCGGCTGTCGGAAACAATGCGTTCGCTTAAGAAACCCGTAGAAGTCTTAGTGGAGCAATATTGCGCATCTGCCGGTTACTATATTGCTTGTCATAGTGCTAATGGCATACATGCATTAACGAAAAACGATCAAATCGGATGCATTGGTACGATGATCAGCTTTTATGATTTTTCTGCTTATTATGAGAAACTAGGCATTAAACTTATCCAAGAGAAATCAAGTCTATCCCCACTCAAGAATAAGAAATTCGAAGATTTGCGTTCTGGTCACCCGGAACAGTATGTTGAAGATGTGTTGGATCCGCTTACAGTCCAATTTTTAAACGAAGTAAAATCATCTCGTCCTAAACTAGCCAACCTCCCTGAAGATGATCCAGTATTCCAAGGTGAAACTTTTGATACTCAACATTCGATTGATAAAGGGTTAATTGATTCCATGATGACCCTTCCTGAAGCCATCGTCCACGCAAACTCGCGTGGACGAGAATACTTGGATAGCATTTCCCTCCGAAATAAAATAAATCAGTATGTCTAATTTAACAATCAATTAATTATGAACTTTAGAGAAAAATTAGGAAATGTCTTACAACTTCTGAAGCTATCAGATAAGGCAACGGCTAAGCAATTAACATCTGAAGACATTGTAGCAATTGCTACTCGTTATCAGAAAGAATTTCAGGCAAATCTTCGTGAAGATATGGAGGCAGATTCGGCACAGCAGCAACAGCAAATGTCGCAGGATGAAATGAATCAGTTGCAATCGCTTTTGGCCGGTGTTGTGGCTCCTCCCGCAGTTGCTAATAATGCGGATGAAAAGGAAGAAAAGTCGCTTAATCAGCCTGAAGCTACACCGGAAGGTGTTATTGAGTTAGCCAGGAGCGTAGTAAAGCAAAATGGTGAATTACAGAATTTAGTGAGACAAATGTCTGATCAAACTGCAGCCGATACTCCATCTGCAGTGGTAAGAACTCCTGTAACTATGAGAATTAATGGACCCGGCACTACTGCAAAACATTTGTTTGGCATTGAAGCTCCTATGTTTGACATGTCGAAACGTTGGAATAAGATTACGGAAAACCCTGATTACTCCTCTACTAATATAGAGGATGGTGAAGAGAAAGCTTTCTTTCAGGAAGTGGCTGTTTTCTCAAAATCTCTTGCTCGGCGTTATGAATATTTGAATAAGAATCATCTGCTTGATCCGGTAAAGCTTGCAGCAGGTGAATTCTCAACGGACCTTTCGGGAGTTGACGATGCTAAAGTCGGTGATCAATATGTAATTCGTCGTCAGGATTCATTAATCGCCCATGTTCTGAAGAAACGTGAGTTAACTCAATTCTTCCCGGTGAGATATGGTGTACAAGATCATGACCTTGTATTCAATACTTTCTTCGATGAAGTTTCTCAAGGTTGGCAAGAAGGCGAAGTTTGGAAAGGCGGCATGAAGCTCGAAAACGAGATGGGGCATGTTGATGACGCTATGATTAAGATGAAATTCGGCCCAATGAAGAAACTGGAAAGAATGTACATCGGTTATCTCAATAAGGAAGGCTCTGATCCTATCAAATGGTCTTTGATTGAGTATTGTATTGTCAATACCTTAGAAACAGCACAAGTAGAACAGAATAAACGTCGTGTTCGTGGTGTTTATGCCACTCCGGAAAAGGGTGTTCCATCTCATTTTTTGAATGCTTCTACGGGTCTTATCTACACATTGCTCCGGTATTATCATGAAAATAAAATTTTGCTGCATGACGATGAGTCTTATCGCTCATATACGAAGGAAACCATGGTGGATGCAGTGAAGGAATTCGTGGCTGACATTATTGAAAAATGTACGGAAGATATGGATCTAGATCAGCATGTTATTTATCTGAATAGCTTGCATCAAACTTGGTGGAAGGAAGGTTGCCGGGCCAAGTACGGCAAAGACCTTGATTTCACTGGCCCTAACAGTTATCTGAATATTGTTCCTGATACCGAACTTCACATCCGATGGATGCCTTATTTAGGGCAAAGCTGCTTGATGTTCCTTGATATTCCAGGCAACTTGCAGTTCTTGGAATACATTCCAGGAGAGATGATGGCCTTTAAAGCAAAGGATGACATGGAAATGGTAAAATGTTGGTCTACCTGGAAGGAAGGTACGGCTGCCGCATTCTTGGGACGCCGTTTCAAAACACGTGCTGAACTTGTTCAAAATAACTTCGAATGGCAGCAAATTTTCATGAATAAGCCTTCCGTTGATGTTGCAGTTGATGCTACCGAAATTGACGCAAAGGATGGTTTTTGGCAAATTACAGGTGAAAACACAAAAGCAACTGTAATCACTGACATCAAAAATGCAAAACCTGGCGTCGGATATCTTATTGAATGTGGTTCCAAGACTAATGCTTCCACAATCTCCAAAACTGGAAAATTCGGAGATATCACTGAAGCTTATACTCCGAAAGCGGAAGGTGATTATATCCTTGTTCTTCTAAATAGTAAGGGGAATTTCCGAGAACTGGAACGCTGTGTTGGTGGTGTACGTACAGTCAATGCAGAATTGCAGCCGAACCTTCCTGGTGTAAGATAGTCATTTCAGTTTTTAATAGGTGTTTGTTTTCAGGGGTGGGAGTTCTGCCCACCCTTTTTCTTAACTACAAAATTGATGTTTTATGAAAGCTAAAAAAATCAGTAACCCTTATAAAAAAGGGAATCAATATGCATGTAAAATGCAGGTAAAACTCTTTTTATCTCTTGCACTTCTTTTTGCCATTGTTTTTGTTGTTGGTATGTTCCTGGATCCTGATCATTCCATGTTTTGTATGACAGGATTCACAGGAACTTCTCTTGCTTCTATGATGGCCATTGGTAATGTTGAAGATGTTTCTGACAAGAACACCCATGGATCTAATATTGCCTATAAGATTTATCTGATAGATGTTCATCAAATCAATCCGGATGTGAAATTTCCGAGGGCCAACGCGAATCGTGAGGTCTCCACTCTTCCAATGCTTCTGGGGGAATATATGAAGTATTTTGAAGCGCACGACATTCCAACCTATGTCGGCAATGGGGAAAAAGGTGATATTACAACAAGCGGAACAAATCAGTTTGTCGCGATCATGGGTGGCATGCGGGATCAGCTCTTAAACTTTATAGAGGAACATTCCGGAGGTAAGTTTGTGATATTGTTTAAGGAGATCGGAGAGGATCAATGGTATATATTAGGGGAATATGATAGACCGATGGTCTTGAAGTCTTATGAAGCGAAGAATGATAAAGATGGCCGTTATATAACCTTCACTTTTGAACGTACCTCTGTGACTCAGTATTACAAGTATATTGGTGATATTGTTAAGGCTCCGGCGGAAGTGCATACAGCGGGAACTAAAGACTTGGCTGTTAAATCAACAAGCAACTCCTATGAGATCCCGAACGGTACAGCTGCAACTTATGCGATCGAAACGGTTTCGGGCTTGACGAATAATGATAAAGGCAGACATATCACTTTAACCGGTACTGGCACAGATAAGGCTGCGACAATAGCAGATGGTGCCACATTTATTTTGGAAGATGGAGTCACCTGGACAGCAAAAGCCGGTTCTTCCATTACATTCCGAATTTTGGATCCAGCCACTCTTATTGAAGTTTCAGGAAGTCGAATTCAAACAGCATAAATTATGTACGGATTTAAAGAGAAAACAAAATACTTTAATGAGTTACGTAATCCGGCGGCTGCCGAAGTAGACTTGCGTCTGCTTCGGGCATCTGCCCCGGCACATCCTAAACTTAAGATGTTTGCCCGTAACCCACAACGCTATGCAGATGATATCCTTTATACATTGTTAGACTTTAAGCCAAAGAATGCTATCCGGATAAATCGTCGTGAAAGTGAAAAAGCCAAAGAAGCAAATGGAGAAAAAAATATACCTGATACCAGTGGAACATGTACTGGAGGAGAGATTCAATCAGGAGGGGACACTCCGAGAAATTGTGATAAAGCCAGGAACACACTTGATGTTTCTCAACAGTTGTTATCTGACAATTCAGAAGGATCAGGAGGAACTCCTGTCTGTTCTTCAAAAACTGAAGATTCCCATGACGGAAATACGGAAACTGACTTGGCTACTAAGGAAGGGGCAGTGGGAAGAGCTTCTGTGCAAGAAGAAAAGAACCCATTTGAGATCGATGCCGAGATTTACGAAAAGCAGGCTGAAACGGAACTGTGTAAGCAGAAAGAGCAAGAGGCCGAAAAATGTGCACCTCAAGCTGCAGAACAAGTTGAAGTCTTGGAACAAGAGAACCAGGAACTGAAAGAAGAGCTCGAGGCGGAGCAGGATGCAAGAACAGAAGCTGAAGAACGTGCGGAACTGGCTGAACAAGCCTTAGAGGAAGAGAAAAAAAAAGAACCTACCAAGGTAGCTCCAAAAAGCAAAAGCACGAAGAGTACCCGCAAATCGACTGGGAAAACCTCGAAGACGAAAACGTCCAAATAGCTACGATCCTGTACAATGATCGTGTGCAGACTTGGAAAAAAATGAAGCAGCTCGATGAATTGCTAGATAAGAAACCGACCAGTCGTGCAGTCGTTGACATGGCTGAACTACGAATTCGGAACTTACAGGCATTCTCCGAGCTGCAAGCGTACAACGACACTGGAGTATTTCGGTACAAACATCCGCTTATCGTTCATCGGTCTGAAAGAGCTGAATTAGAACGTTTACGAACGTCTGATCCCTTGGAGTTCCTTCGTCGGTATAAGAATTGCTCCGATAATATTCGCAGATACGAATCCTTTCTAAAGCGTCCGGAACGTATAGATAAACGGACGCAAGATAAAGAACATCTTCGCCGGTTTCGTGACCGGGAAGCCTTATTTAAATCAATTCTCGAAGAATCAAAGTAATTATGGAAAAGCTAATAGAAGTATTTAATTTGGGTAGTTTGCCGACTGCCCCGCTGGATTCGTTCTTAGAGCTTCAGGAGGATTTTAAGAAATCGGATCCTGATAAATTATCGAAACTACAGATGCTTATTATCACCCGTGGTTTCAAGTATGCATTTAAAGCCTGGAAGGATCCGGATGGAAAGTTGTGGATCATTGATGCTCATCAGCGACGCAAAGCATTACTAGCATTGCGAAAATCAGGGTTTACAATACCTGAAATACCTTACGAACCAATCTTTGCTGCAGATAAAAAAGAGGCTGTAGAAGAAATAGCAGCGTATAACTCGGAGTTTGCAACAAAGAACCCCGATACTTTACTTTTTAAAAAGTACGATATTGATGGCGACACAATGGAGCGTTTTAACCTCGGTTATGAGGTCAAAGCTGTAGATTATTCCATTGCAACTCCTTTGTTCGCACAAGAGCATGAGTCTGAAAACGTACAGGAGGATGTGGTGGATTTTTCTATTCCTTCTGAAAACGAAGATTCTCCTGGTTCTGTTTTTGCCCAGTCTGGGGATATTTGGTTGCTTGGTAATACTCGTTTGATGTGTGGGGATTGCCGGTCTAAAACGGATGTGTCTGCACTAATGAATGGTCAATACGCTGATTTACTTGTCACAGATCCGCCGTATAATGTTGCCTATCAGGGAGCGACGGAGGATGAACTGACTATTCAGAATGACTCGATGGAAAATGATCTGTTTGCCACCTTTCTTCGCCAAGTATTTACAGTTATGTTCTCAATCTTGAAGCCAGGTGGTGCTTACTATGTATTCCATGCCGATAGTGAAGGCGAGAACTTCCGGGCATCTCTCCGGAAGGTGGGATTTAAAATATCACAATGCTGTGTGTGGGTCAAGAACTCGATGGTCATGGGCCGTCAGGACTATCAGTGGCAACATGAACCTTGTCTCTATGGATGGAAACCTGGTGCTGGTCACTTTTGGAATTCTGATCGGAAACAAACGACTGTCTGGAACTTTGATAAACCGCAACGGAATGCCATTCATCCAACCATGAAGCCTATTGCTCTAATGGCTTATCCTATATGCAATTCTAGTTTACCAGGGCAGATTGTTGCAGACTTCTTCTCCGGATCCGGTTCTACACTCTTGGCATGTCAACAAACAGATCGAATTTGTTGTGCAATGGAGATTGATCCACGTTATGTCTCTGCTACTGTATCTCGATACCGGGCTATGTTTCCGGAGCAACCTGTTCGGCTTATCCGTGGAGGGGAATTGATGAATACTGAAGAAACATTAAAACTCATTGCATGAAAAATGAACTGACACCTACCTCTGATGTAGACCAGATTACTCAAATCGGTGAGGAGTATGTATCCCAGGTGCGCACGTTTGGCGCACTCGGGTACACTCCACAACGCATCTGCAGTCTGCTTGGACTTCGTGGTAAGGAGAAGTTAGCATTGATTGTCCGAATTACCCTCTCTGGAGACGTGTATTATGATGCATATAATAATGGGCGTGCTCTTGGAGAATATAATATTGATGCAGAACTTGCGAAGAAGGCAGAAGCTGGAGACATTGATGCGATTAACACTTTGGAGGAGCGTAAGAATTTACGTGTTGAATTAGACCTGCGAAAACAACTGTTTGGAGTATGACACAATTAGACCACCTTGATAAGATACATCCGGATCTGATTTCAGAGTTCCTGACGACTGGAAGTTGTTCTGGGATTCCGGAGGAAATTCGGCTATTTTTAAAGCAGCTACAATGGGCGGCAGAGATATTTGAATATGAGAGGAATATCACTCGTGCAGCCAAGTTATTACGGCAGAGGATTAATGCTTCTCAACGGATTAATATTGATGAACGGACTTGTAAGGCCCGTATCTATGCTGCCATAAATTACTTTAATATCGATAATAATGTATCTATCAAGGTTTGGGAGTCTAATTATGCAGACAAATACGAGGATTTGGCGAAATTATGCGCTGTAAGGGGAGATTACAAGACACAGGAGAAATGTTATAATGCGGCCTTGGAATGTCGGCGTAGAGCCTCGGAAATAGCCGAAGCGGATCGTGATCTTGGCATTGTCTTTCTTATTTCTCCGAATCTTACTCCTGAAGATCTCGGTTTTCAGAAGAAATCAATCAAGGAGATTGCACGTAAGAACAATGAGGGATTTTATATTAACCTAATTGATTCGCTCCCTATTGAAAAGGCTGATAAAAAACGTTTGTTACGTGATGCCGATATCCAAGAAGCAGAAATTATAGAACCTGAAGAGACGGGAGAATAATATGGGTATAGAACTTTATTCACAATCATCGCAATCGCTTAGTGCTGGTGCTGCTACTTTAGATTTGACAGCATCGTTTGAAGAATGCTATCAAAATGCGATGCAGATTAGGGCGAATGTCGTTGACTCAAATGTACTCATTGTAGAAGCCGGCCGTGCTACGGGTAAAACTGAAGGAGTGATGGGACCACGTATCATTCGTGTTGCAAATGATATGCCTGGAGAGCTTTCATTCTTGGTTCATAAAACATACGTGGCTCTAATGACAAACGTGTGGCCTAATATTCAGGCATATTTTTCCAAGCCGGTGGGCGATGGGCGGCGTTCTATGCTTGAATATGGTATTGATTACATCGTGGGGGAAACGAAAATACCTTCCCATTTCCGAAAGCCTCGATATCCGATTGCTTATCCAAAACATAGCATTCTGTTTCGTGATGGCCATCATCTGCAAATGGTGAGTTCTGATCAGCCTGAATCTGTTGCCGGTCGAAGTGGAGTACATGCCTTCGTGGAGGAAATGAAACACAATAAAGGAGAGAAGTTAAAAACTCGTTTGTTCCCGTCTCTGCGTGGTTCTTCAGCTTCTATCCGTATGTCACATTATTATCAAGGCATAACCGGCGTGTCAGATACTGCCCGTTTGGACTTAGGGGAAGACAATTGGTACGAAGAGTATGAAAATAATGTCAATCAGCAGCTTATTGATGAAATCGCATCAGCCTCTTTATATCTGCATGCAGCCCTATATAAAATATACCGCAATAATATCCGGATGAGAGAGGAAAAGAATCCTGTCATCATTGAAGCTCTACGTTTGGAAACAGAGAAAGCAAAACGTGTTGTAGCAGCTTGGAAGCCACGCCTTGCGGATATGCGTAGAAATGCGAGTTACTATATCCGTGCTTCTTCTTTTGCGAACAAGGATATACTAGGGCCTAAATTTTTCCGCACACAGCTTGAATCACTTGACCTCGATGAGTTCTTGACTTCTATTTGTGCAATCCGCAAGAAGGAAGTCGTTAATAAATTCTTTGCAAACTATCGGAAAGACAAGCACCAGTTCTCCGATGGCTATCGCTATGAATCAATCTTAAAACTTGATTTGCGTGAACACTTTGTTTTAACTTCCAGGTATCTAAAATATTACGATAAACGTGAACGGATTTTTCTTGGCTACGATCCCGGACACTTTTCCAGTATTGTGGCTGCCCAGGAAAGGGATTATGGTCATGAGCTCCGTGTCCTGAAAGAATTTACATGTTATTATCCGGCAGAACAGCCGGAGCTGGCAAAGCAAATATTTGATTATTTTGGAACTGATGCGATTAATAAACACATTGTGCTTTATCATGACCGGGCAGCCAATAAACGTCGTGAAGACCTTGAAAAAATAACGTCTGATGCTCGTATATTGAAAAGAGAATTAGAAAGTTACGGCTTTACTGTTGAACTTATGAACGAAGGACAATCCACAATCTACCACTGGCAGCAATTTAAGCTTTTATTGCTCTTGTTTGGTGAACGAAGTAATGCATTACCCGTATGTCGGATAGATGAGAATGAATGCCCGAACCTTTGTAGTGCCATTCCGCTTTCCCCTTTAAAGAAAACGGACGGGCGTATTGAACTAGATAAATCTTCTGAAGTTAAAGTGCCATTGAAACACCAGGCAGGACTTACAACACAGCTTCCTTCTGCACTAATTTATCTACTTTTCGGGTTATACGGTGATAGAATACAAGGTGAATTAAGTAATATACCGGATGATTTGCCCGAAAATATAGGGATATAATGTACATACTAGAGTAATATCGTTATCCGTAAATCTTATATAATATAATGCTTTTGACATCGTTTTTATATGTAAAATACAGGTTTACAGGTTAAAGACGTTTTGAAAACAAAAAAACGAAAAAATGTAAGACGAAATTCTCCACGCCCCGCTGAAAAAGCGGTTTGAGGTGCAAAAAAAGGCATTTGTCCGGAAATATGACAGTGCCCTCGGCTCGTCCTTTCGAGAGGGGGGTAAAAACGGTAATTTCGAGCATGGAAACGACGATGACAGGCATAAATGCACTGCAATGGGCGAAGGAGATCTCAAAGTTGCCGGATGGGTGCTTCACCATTGCTTTCTTCCCTTACTCTAAGCAGAAAGGAGAGGCTTCCGAAAGGTTGGCAGTGAGGGAGGGGTGCACATTCCGAACGCAACTTCCTGAAGAACGGTTCAGTATTGATGGTGAGAACTTCTTTCTCTTTAATGATGGGAACGGTGATCCCAAAATGTGCTATCGCATACTTATTCGCTACATGGGGTTTCCTCAAGATGGATATAAATTGCATAAAATAGACTGGTTATGAGTGATAGTGTAGAGATGTTGGGAAATTATGGTTACTATGCAGAGAGTGGTAGTGTCATTTCCTTTCAATTAGGTACGAATCCCACGGCAGGGCTGAAAGATCCGGGCTTCGTTAATTCAAATACAATTCTTCCTGCAGACTACAATTGGCAGTCAATTGGTGGGTTTAATGTGTGTGCACGTGGAGCTAATAACATGAAGTGTGAAGAGGTAGAGAACGATATCAAGAAGAACCGTTTATTGCCTCGATTGATAACCAAACAGGTTAATATGCTTTATGGGCTTGGCCCGGCTATATACGTCAAAAGCATAAAAGACGGAAAGCTCGTTAAGGAGTGGGTGGATTGTCCGGAGATAACAGCCTGGCTTGAATCCTGGAAAGACCGTGGTCTGGAGTCTGATTACAAAGAAGTAGCTAAGGGAAATATCAAGAACTACTATTACTTTCGTGACTACTTTGTAAAATGGCGCATGACGCTTGGTAACCGTGTCGGAGAACAACGGCCGGTAGCTGGTCTTGAGTTGATGGAGAACAGACGATGCCGGTTGGCAACACAGAAAAAAGATGTTGTTACAGAGTTGGTCAATTATAAGGACTTCACTCATATTGCAGTTGGGCGATGGAGTTATGGCATTTCTAAATATTTGTTTTATCCTCGCCTGGTGATTAATGACATTCGGAATATCAAATGGGCGGCAATATCTCACCATCGCGAAAAATCGGTTAGTGAATTTTATGGCGTAAATGAAACTCATGAAGGGACAAAAGCCTATATCAAAGGCTCAAATGATACTGCTTATTACATAAACTCTTTCTTAAAAAATTCGTTGGCCGCTAAGATTCATATCATTATCCCGAATGCGTGGGTTGAATCAAAGCGTGCACAAATTACAAAAATATGTAATGAGAATATGGAGCGAAAAAGAAAGAACGAACCTCTTCTGACCTATAATGGGATTGAAATCGGAACAACCTATAAAGAATCGTATTTTCTTAAATACCTCAAGCAGGAACTACGCAATATTAGTGAGTATCTTTCTGGGGCAGATAATCAGGGAAAAGCTTATGCTACTATCAGCTTTAAATCAGGGGCCAGCGAGGAAGAACGTTGGAAATTTGAGGTCTTAGACCTGAAATATAAAGAGTATATTGATGCTCTTATTACCTATGATAAGCGTGCAGATGAAGTTCTTTTGTCATCGGTTGGATTGGATTCTTCTATCTCGAGCGTTTCTAAAGATGGTGTCATATCAAAATCCGGAGCGGATGTATATTACAATTATTTGATTTACTTGATGTCTCTTACACCGGATGATGAAATCTGTTCAGAGCCCTTTAATATGGCTATTCAGATCAACTTTCCAGAACTATATAAACAAGGATTCCGCTTTGGCTTTTATCGTGAGACGCCTAGCCGACAAGAAGAAGTAACTCCTAATGAACGACTAAATAAACAGCAATCATGAAACTGAAAGACTTATTTACCGACATTTCCGGATTTGCGGAGTTTGTTCCTGGTATCGATGCAAATACAAACTTTGCATTGCTTAATAGCCATGCTGTTACTGCTTATAAACGGATTGCAAACATTGTGAGTGTTCCTGTATATGAAAAAATCATAGAACAGGGGAAGAGCGAAATGTACGATTATCTTCGGACAGCATTGGCTAACCTCATCATGGCAAATGATACGATTTTCGATGTTCTTCGCAAACGAAAAGCGGCTATTGATATTTACAAGTACGAGCAGGAAGCTATAAGAAGAGCTTATTATGAGAATTATTATAATGCAATGGATTCTCTCATTGCACTTCTTGATCAGTCTAAAAATATGGGATGGGAAGATACCAGGTATTATAAAATGCTTGATAAACTGCAGATAAAGACAACCGAAGAGTTCGACCTGTTATACTGCATTGATTTATCGTATCTGTTTTTCTTTCGCTGTATCCCAATCCAGGTTGAAGTCCTGGAGGAGAATTTTACTGGTTACCTTGAGCGTGCAAATGAGAAGCCGTCTGTTTTATCATTGATTAATCGAGCACTTGCAAAGAAAGTGGTAGCAGTTGCTTTAACCAGGTTTGATATATTAGAGTTCCCATCCACTATCCGGAATCTTTTTGATGATTCAAAAGCGAGTAGATCCGGAAAGGATGAACAGGAGAGATTGCTTATTTTATCTGCCCAATTACAAGATCAGGCCAACAGTTTGATTAAAGATATCGACTTGTTGTTGTCAGATCCACAGAGTAGCGATGTTGAGACAGAAACTTCCTTTAATCACCCTGAAGATAAAATACAATTAATGCCATGATTGAGTTCTATGTACATCAGAATAAATTTGCGATCCCCAATGCCTGGGAGGAACTTACTCCGGGACTATTTGAGGGTATCATGGCCGATATGGATCTAGTCACAAAAGGCGAACTTTCACCGGCTATGCTTCAGGTTAAACATATCTGTCGTGCAATGGGCTGGAGCCCGAGGAACTTGGTCCGGACTAAGGGGGAAGATACGCTGTCTAATCTTGCCTGGTTGGGAGAGCAAGTAGATTTTATTTTTCGAATATCATATCCGGATCAGGATGCAGCTCTTCAGGATCTATCTAAGGAAGACTATGTAAAAGCCAAGAAAACACCTCCGGAGAGACTGGATATATCAATTGCACGTTATCTTTCAAAGTTGGATTATAAGTTCGTGTTAAATGGTTGCTTTTGTGCCCAATTGATTCCGTATGTTTCTATTCAGGGACAACTGTTTTCCGGATATACTATTGATACTAGTTTTAGCCAACTGACTTGTTCTCTAACAGCTCTACAATTCATAGAGGCTCGTTCGCTGCTCGGATGTGATCAAAAGATGTTGCCGTTACTTGCTGCTATTTTATACCACCCAGGACTATATGATTCGGAGTCTGCACATTCCTTGGCTAAATCATTTGAAAAGTTACCTGATGCAACATTGCAGAGTATTGCATTCAATTTTTCATCATTTGTCAACTATCTGTTTACGACTACACAATTTCGGATCCTGATTGCAGGTGAGAGCGAAAAGAAAAGTCTTATAACGACTGGTGCACTTGAATCGCTTTATAATTTGAGTAATGATGGACTAGGGGATATTTCAGCAATTGAGCAAATGAATATAATCAAGTACCTTACAATTTTACGTAAGAAACTGATAGAAACGGTACGAAGCATGAATTTTGCAGAAATACCCGTTGTGGATATCGCTAAAAATACGGGGTTACCAATTTCATTAATAAAACAGATAATATGATTTTTGAGATTCTCAAATATTACGCTCAATTCCCGAATCATAGTAAGGTGATTGAGCTCTTTTCAAAAGGACGAAGTGAACTTCCTGAATACGTCGCAATACAGGAGGAAATTAAAAGTTTGTCTAACTCTTCCCGGATCCAGGGATTAGACTACTATATTTTTGGGCAGAGTTTCGATTCGGTCAAACAGAATGTTGATCGTATTCTCTCTGGAACCTATTTGTTTGTGGAGATTGGTGATATTATGTCTAAACGTGATCAGAAGAATAGCATTCAGGATGAAGTGCAAATGGCCGTTACCATCGCTGCAAAATCTGCCGAAATGGACTTGATAGAGGAAGCGATACAATCAAAGCGTACACTCGCCATGCTGCAACAGCTACGAGTTGCGATGACCTCTGATCAGAGAAGTACTCCCTGGCTAAAAGAGTTGTCCGGATCATGCCAGATTCGCCCATTTGTGGCAAAAGAATTTGCCTCTATTGGCTGGACGATGATGTTCGAAAGGGAAGGAAGCGATTTATTTGATATAAAGCGTTTGATTAATCGTAATGTATAAAATCTGTAAATATTGATAAGATGAAACGTGATACAAAAGAAGCTATTCAATATGGTAGTGCTATTGGCATGCTAGTATTAGGTTCTGCTTTAGCTGTTGCAGGATTTATCATGTCTCACGGTGAGATACATGATAGTGTGTTGTGGCTCTTTGCTCAATGTCTGCTTTATGCCGGAGCTGTGTTTGGAGTCTCCGTTTACATAACGGACCGCTTTAATAGGCTTGAAAACAAGTTATTCAATAAAAAGGAGGAGGAAACAAAATGAAGGAAATTGATGCTATTATCATTCATTGTTCGGCCACACATGCCGGACAGGATTTACGTGCAAAGGATCTTGACCGGATGCATCGGGCAAGGGGATTCAACCAAATAGGCTATAATTATGTGATCGACCTGGATGGAATGGTAGAGAATGGGCGTCCGCTTTCCATTGACGGTGCGCATTGCAATACGAAGGGCTTTTCTACTACATCGTATAATAAACATTCCGTTGGTGTGTGTTATATTGGCGGACTGGATACAAACGGGAAACCTGCTGATACACGGACACCGGCTCAAAAAGCTAGTTTGCGTGAATTGGTGGCAAAGCTCTGTAAGGAGTATTCGATTATTGAAGTTCTCGGCCATCGCGATACTTCACCGGACTTGGATGGAAGTGGTGAGGTAGAGTCTGGAGAATACATTAAGGCTTGTCCCTGCTTTGATGTCAGGAGTGAATTTTCTAATTTCTTGCGTAATACAGTTATCCGGCCATGAAGCGATTAATCTACATTATCATATTGCTGATGTCAGCATTATATTTGTGTTCCTGTAAGTCTTCTCGCAATATTGAGACGCATAAGCAGGTGGATTACTCCGGAGACTTTCAATATCTACGGAAGGTAATGGAAGAATTGCGCATAGGGTTAAGTAAGCAAACGAAGATTGTGAATGACCGGTTGAGTGATCTGAAGATTGAGAATACGACTGTTTATCTTTCAGCACCGGATTCAACCGGTAAACAGCACGTAGTCAAAGAAAGTACAACTAAAGCTTCTAAGCAAGAACAGGAAAGGACTGAAATTGATGAAACATTATCTATTACCATGCAGCACTTCTCTAGTCAGTTGGATACTCTTAGTAATAAGGTCGATGCTATATTGAGCCAAAAGGAGAAGATAGTAGAACTTTCATGGTGGGATTTACATAAAGACACTGTTATTATCTGTATCATCGTAATTATACTAGTGATCATAGTACGATTGAAGAAATAAGCAGTACCTTTTTCCTTTGTATAGTGCTATAATTAGTTTAACTTTTCATATTACTTTAATCCTGTTTTAGCTCAAGCTAAACAAAGCTAAGTGGTTGATAATAATCTGTTTATTGCTACGTTGTTCAAGCTTATAGTGTTATCTTAGCTGTACAATAATAAAAAGATAATAAGCCATGTTTGAAAAGAAGAATTACAAAAAAGGACAAAAAGTTACTTACCAGAAGAAAATATACACTTGCGATGGTTACGAATGGACTGTATGTACCTCAAAAGTTGTATGTATTTACGGTAATACAATGCTGATGGATAACGGAGATAGTATATCTGTTTTCTAACTAATAAATTAAATTACAAAAAGGTCTGGAATATGATTATTTCAGACCTTTTTGTATCCTATTTTAGCTCAAGCTAAACAAAGCTAATCACTTGATAATAAACGGGTTATTGCTGCGTTGTCCGGGCTTATTGTGTTATCTTTGAAGTACAAAAATAAAGGATAAAGCATTATGAACGAGCAAATTACTAACATTTTAAACCAGAGAATAACAAAGACTAGCAAGATACAACAATTGCTTCTTTTAGGATTAACCCGCCGCCAGGTTGCAGACCTTGTAACAAACGGAAATTACGGTTTTGTACAAAACGTATATAAAAAGATGCTTGAGGCTGGAACCTTTGCTCCTGCAACCAGCACAACCGATTTTTCACCTGAAATGGACTATACTTTTAACCGCCGCTTTGGAATTGAGATCGAAGCATACAACTGCACTCGCGAACGCCTTGCTCGCGAACTTCAGGAAGCCGGAATAAACGTAGCGGTTGAAGGATATAACCACACAACAAGTTCACACTGGAAACTGGTAACGGACGGAAGCCTTTACGGAAACAATACTTTTGAATTGGTAAGTCCAATATTGGAAGGGGAAAGCGGATTGAGAGAGCTTGAGAAAGTATGTTGGGTACTTGATTTTTGCGACGTAAAAGTAAACGAATCCTGCGGACTGCACGTTCATATGGATGCAGCGGATTTCACAATGAACACTTGGAAAAACCTAGCATTGAGCTACAAAAATATAGAAAACGTGATAAACGCTTTCATGCCGACGAGCCGTAGAAACAACCACTACTGCAAAAGCTTAAGCGGTATTTCGGAAAGAAGAATTCTAGAGGCGAACACGGTGAGCAACCTTCGGGCAGCGTTTGGAAACGACCGCTACCACAAAGTAAACCTTGAAGCTTACGCCCGCCACCGGACGGTGGAATTTCGCCAACACGGAGGCTCAACGAACTTCACAAAGATTAGCAACTGGGTTCTTTTTTTAGGTCGAATGATTACCTTTGCGCAACAGGCGAAAGTTGAAACAGGAACAACGCTTCAGAACTTGCCTTTCTTGACTAACGACCAAAAAACATACTTTAAACTTAGAACTAAAAAACTTAGTAGATAATGAATAATAGAAATTACTTATTGCAGGATGGCGGAACAATAACCGCCACCTGCGCTGCAGATTTTGTAACCAAACTTCGTGTAGGCAGCCGTTTTGATTCCGAATGTACGGATCAGGAATATATGTTCAACTTTGCTGACCGATATCACGACCAAACAGGAAACGTTATTCGCGCCGATTCTCCGGATAATTTTATTGAAGATTTAATAGATTTTGGATATATAACTGTTAAATAATTAATTCGATAAAGAAATTGTTATCAGAAATTTTGTTTGTGATAACAATTTCTTTATCTTTGTAGTGTCAAACAAAAGAGCTCTTTGAATGACTGATGAAGAAGCGCTAAAAGCGCGGGTAGATGAGTTAATTGAAAATCTTAACTACTACCTCCGAAATTATAACCGTCTCATTGGGCACGGTTATAGAAAAGCGGTACTCGATGCAGAAATTGAATATCTCAAGCTTGAGATACAAAGGTTATCTGCTCGGTAGAAAAAGAGTTCCCTACTCGACGGGGTAGGGAGCTCATCTTCTTCATTATTTTGTTTTATTTAAAAATTATGTAAGATGGGAGTAAAAGAAGATTTTTTCAGATTAAAAGCAGCATGCCTCCAGGCTAAAGGTGATGATCGTGAAAAAGCGGAACAAGAGATGGACCGTTTCTTTGATTCGTTACAACCGGAAGACCAAAAGGAATTGCAAGCGGCTATTGATGAAGATTTTGCTCGGATTCACCAAGTGGTTGAAGACGCTAAAAAGATGAAAAGACAGATTGAAGTGCGAAAGATCTTATCCGGAGTGCTTCCGTTCATCTCTGTCTCTGAATTTGCCAAGCAATACTTTGATAAATCCGCTTCTTGGCTACATCAACGTATTAATGGAAATGAGGTGCATGGTAAAGTGGTGACCTTTACAGAAAAGGAATTAAAAATTTTATCTGATGCGCTGAAAGATGTTGCTGATAAATTGAATAATGCAGCTTCTGCATTATCTTGATAAAAAAGTCAAAATATTTTTGGATTGTTTCGTTTTTCTTGACTATCTTTGTTTTTGCCAAGTAAAAACCACATTTTCAACTCCTCATATCGTGTAATCCGTAAAATCGGATTCCGGGTGGTTCCGGTTGGCACACGGTATGAGGAGTTGATTTTTAAAATAGTAATAACATAAAATAGGTACGATTATGGAAAAAGAGAAAAAAGATCCTCGTTTGTCTGATGAAGTAGTTAAGCTACAAAAACATCGAATTATGTTGTGGTGTGCTATAATAATTATCGCTTTTTTTCTTATTGTTCAGTTTACTGTTGCAAATTGTGGGAATAAAGTTTTGGCTGATCAGTTTACGTTCGCATCTACAATATCATCTATAATTTTATCGGTTATTGCTATTATAATGTCTGTAGTATCTGGTGAGTCGATAAATAATCTTCTGCATAAATTTAGAGATGTGCATGATGAAATAAGTGATGTACCAGGTAAGATTGATTCCTCAATACAAAGAATGGATAATGCATCTAGTAAGTTTGAAGGAATCTATGACAATTTGAAGGAAACTCCTCAAAAGATTAAGGAATCCACAGAAGTAATGAAGGAAATTTCAAAGCATGTGGATGACTCAGTAGCAAGTTTGTCTGATTTAATAACAGAAGTCCAAAATAAAACAGAAAACTGGCATTTATTGAGAGATGATTTAAAAGAGATAAAAGAAGGATTTCAAAATATGGCATTTACTTCAGATGTAAAAGATGAAAATGATGATAATGACCTATCTAAAAAACAGGCTAAAAGCATATTTGAAAATGGTTCACTATTCGGCTCTTTATTATTATATGCGTTAAAATTAGCAAAAGATAAGGGCAGGTATTTCTTACTCAATAGTTTTAGCTCTCTTGTGGCTGATGAGGAAAACAAAAAATATTTTTATGGTTATTTTATAGCATTGAGATCTACAGGTATAATAAAGATAAAAGAAGTAGTAGAAGATATTCCAGAAAGAAAATTTGAAATATTAAATTATAACTGTGGTTTAGACTCCTTAAGGGAATATCTGGTAGAAAAATCTGTTGATAATGAGACTCTTACTGCGCTCATTCCTTCGGTGGAAAAGTTTATTGATAAAGCGGATAGTGTGATATCTACAACGGAATAAATAAAATTTTTAATTATGATTTATGATACTACTAATGTAAGTGGGAATATTGGAGTTTTATAGATTGGTGGAAATTAATCAATAATACATTTCATGAATATGTGGATTGTAAAATGAAACTGTTTGATTATAAAAAAGCTGAATTAAAAAAGCTCTATGAAGAATGTGGAGATGAAGATAATGGTGTAAACAATAGTCTTTAATCTTAAAATAAGGAAACATACAAGATGAAAAAAGTAGTATTTTTAATTTTAACTATTTGGTTATTTGCGGCTTGTGTAACTCCCAAAATGCCGGAGCCTTATGGATTTTCTTCTTTTCTTGATTATTCTCAACTCACAAGTAGGGGGATTTATGTTACAGAATCTAATTCTGTTTCCTTTGATTATAAAACCTTGGGTAGTGTATCTATTACAGAGGTCGGAGGATGGATGAAAAAGGGGAAAGAGCCAAAAACTACTCGAAAATCCAATAAGAGTAGTGGTGATGATATGTATGTTGGTATTGACAAAAGTCAATATACAGGAAAAA